>Ga0172375_10000201_pt1 | contig 92962 bp, 95 predicted proteins | sample LakKiv1m_FD_114537 | JGI IMG/M metagenome (GOLD analysis project Ga0172375, IMG submission 114537) | Freshwater microbial communities from Kabuno Bay, South-Kivu, Congo - kab_092012_11.1m | ecosystem: Environmental > Aquatic > Freshwater > Lake | place: Democratic Republic of the Congo...
AATGAGCTTATGCTGCAGGGCCAGGACCGTTTTGATGAAACCGGCCACGCCGGCGGCAATGCTGGTGTGCCCGATATTTGATTTGACCGAACCGATGCCGCAGTAGTTCCGTTTCTTGGTGTTGAAAGCCTGGGTCAGAGCTTCGACTTCAATCGGATCGCCAAGAGGCGTAGCCGTTCCGTGGGCTTCAACGTAGGTGATGGTTTCGGGCGAGACATTGGCGACAGAAAGCGCTTTTGAGATAACTTCTTTTTGGCCAGCAATACTGGGAGCCATATAGCCGGCCTTGTTTCGGCCATCATTGTTAATCGCCGAGCCCTTGATAACAGCTAGGATGTTATCGCCGTCAATCAAGGCTTCATCGAGGCGCTTTAGAACGACAAGACCCGCTCCATCACTAAGAACGGTTCCCGTAGCGCTGCTATCGAAGGTTCTGGTCTGGCCGTTACGAGAATAAATATTCCCGTCGTAATGCAAATAACCTGATGCTTGTGGGCACAGAATCTGTGTTCCGCCCGCCAAGGCCATATCACACTCCCCGGTTAATATGGCCCGATAAGCCAAATGAATCGCCGTCAAAGAAGTAGAACTAGCCGTATCGACGTTGAAAGCCGGACCGCATAGGTTTAGCTGATAAGCGATTTTGGTAGCCAAGAAATCTTTTTCAATTAACGGCCGACGTTCAACTTCGGAAACCCCGTTAAGCCGAGCAGAATTAAGCGTATTATTTATCCAAAAATTATTATTTTTTGCACCGACATAAATTCCAATCGAACCATGATAGCGTCCGGAATTATAGCCGGCGTTCTCCAGGGCCTCATAAGCACACTCATGAATCAACCTGATTTGCGGATCTAATAATTCAGCTTCTTTGGGCAAATAACCGAAAAAATCAGCGTCGAAGTTTTCTATACCAGAGATAATACCCTTAGCTTTTATGTAGTTCTTATTATGTAATTCGGCTTGATTTGTTCCGGCCCTCAATAGCTCTTCGTCAGAAAAAAAAGTAATACAGTCTTTGCGGCGTTTTAAGTTTTGCCAAAATTCCGTTAGATTTTTAGCCTGCGGAAATCGTCCAGCCAAGCCGATGACGGCTACTGATAAAATTGACTCTTTTTTATCACTTCTATTCATTTTTAACGCTTGATTTTTTTCTTTTTTAAAAGCTTAATCGCCTGCGACAATAGAATTCTATTTTTCTCATTTTTTCCAATCGTTTTGTTTGCTTGACTGACAACACCTTCTTCCTTATTTTCCAAATAGTTCACCAAAGAAGCAATAGTGGTATACCTAAAAATCATCATCGCCGATAAATTAATTCCCAAGATTTTTTTTAGCTGTGAACTAGCCTGAATAGCCCTCAACGAATTGCCGCCTAAATCAAAAAAGTTATCCGTAACGCCAATTTTTTCTACGTTAAGTACCGCTCGCCAAACTATCAGAATTTTTTGTTCAAGTTCTCTCCTCGCTTTTATTAGATTACCTGATTTGGCCAAATGCTGGCGGCCGGGCTTTGGCAAAGCAGCCCGGTCAATCTTATTGCTGGAATTCAACGGAATCTTTTTTAGAGGGACATAAAAACTCGGAATCATATGACCGGGTAGTTTCCCTTTTAAAAAGGCCGCTAACTCGGCAGCCGCAATTTTTTTATTACAGGTAAAGTAAGCCGTTAAAATATCATTTTTTAAAACAGTCACTACGCAATCCTTGATTGCGGGATGTTTGGTCAAAGCAGATTCAATTTCTCCCAGTTCTATTCGGTACCCGCCGATTTTTATCTGGTAATCAAGACGACCCAAACATTGAATATGGCCATTCGGCAAAAGCTGGCCCAGGTCTCCAGAACAATAAACGATATCATTGGTTTTCTGGCTAAATGGATTCTGAATAAACACTCGAGCAGTCATTTCCGGATCATTAAAATAACCGGCGGATATATAAGGAGAACGAAAATAAATTTCACCAATTCCGCCCGGCAATACAACTTCGTTATTTTTGCCGACCACTAATGCTTTGCCGGCCGCCGATTTGCCAATCGGCAAAAAACGTAAATCTTTTTTCAAGTCGGCTCGCCCCACCCTATAAGCAAAACCCATTCCAGCTTCGCTGGAACCATAAATGTTAATCAATTTTATGCGCAGATTGGCTCTGTCAAAAAAGCGCCGTAAATATTTATCATTGTTTAATTTGTCGGTTAGAACAAAAATATAGCGTAAATCCCTAAGATGGCTCCTGCCCCTGAGTTTTTCCGCGAAATATTTAAAAAAAACCGTCGGGAAACTTAACAGAGTTATTTTATTGCATTCCAGCCAATCAAATAATGAGTCGACATCGAATAGCAGCTTATCGTTTTTCGGAATACAATAAGTCGCTCCGTTGCATAAGGTCGGAAGAATTCCCCGGCGAAGAGAGGTGTGCATGTGAGCGGGAAAAAAATGAGCTACCCGGGAATCTTTTTTTAAATAACCCTTGAGCATTTGCTCGGAATGGAGAGACGCGCTTAAATTGGGAGTAACGACGGCTTTCGGTTTGCCCGTTGAACCGGAAGTAAAATAGATATAAGCATACGGAATGTTATCCGCGCGTTTTTTTCTTATGTCCGAGATAGCATACTTATCGAGACTGCCTCTATTTATTAAGGTTAAATTGTTTTTTTTAATAACGCCGGCTTCGGGAGCGTCAATTACCAGAGCGTTTAAATTTGACAATTTTTTAATACCGGAGATTACTATATCCGCGTATTTTTTTTGGATAATAAAAAAATCCGGCCGAATTTCCTTAAAAATTTCCACGATTTTTTTTGGCGGATAGCCAGGATCAAGCGGCAATAAAATATTGCCTGATTTCAAGACCCCGAATAGAGAAATTATCAGATCGGGACTCGAATCAGCAAAAATATAAATTTTTTGCTGATTTTTTAATAAAAAATCTGTTAAAAAATTGCCCACGGCTGTTGCTTTTTCATCCAGCTCACGATAAGTTACTTTTTCTTGGCCGAATTCTATGGCGATATTTTCCGGTGTTTTTTTGGCTTGTTCTTCAAATAATTCAATCGCGTGTTTAAATTTTGGTCGCACAAAATCGGAAGTATTAAAATCAGCGATTAAGGCATCTCTTTGTGATTGGGCTTTTTTCTTTTTATCTTTTTTCCCGCGCATAAAATAAAACTAAAATTTCCTAAAAAATAGGCTAATGGTTATTATATGTTTGCAGTTTTTAAACAAAAAGTCAACTATTTTTTTACCTCAAAATCAATAAAAAAAGCACTAAGCGCTTTGGAAAACGCTTAGTGCGAAAAGCCTGTTAATTCAGGCCGATGGCTGCCCTGATCTGATCATAGAGATAGATAAAATCAGGCTGATTTTGCATTTCCGGCTGCCGCGGATATGGCAAGTTAATTTTAACATCCGCAGCGATTTTTGCCGGACGATCCGAAAGAACAACGACTCGCTGAGAAAGATATACGGCCTCGCGAAGATTCTGATTGACAAAAATTATGGTCGGTCTAAGCCGATGCCAGGTTTCCAACAAGGCTCGATTTAAGCTTTCCCGACCAATCTCGTCCAGGGCCGCAAACGGTTCATCCATTATCAGCAAATCGGGGCTAGTTACCAACGCGCGAGCGATGGCGACACGCTGGCGCATTCCGCCAGACAATTTGCCAACCGGATAATTTTCAAAAGACAACGAAAATCCGGTCATCTCCAACATTTCCCTGGCCATCTCTTTCCTCGGACCAGGCAAGATTCGGCCGCCAGAAGCCAATTGAAGCGGTAAGGCGGCGTTTTCCAGAGCGCTTCGCCATGGTAACAATCCCAGGCTTTGCGGAACATAACCGATTCGTTTGAAAATTTGTCCGGTTCCGTTTTTAATGCTCTGGCCGTCAATAAGAATATCACCGTCAGAAAAATCAAGTAATCCCGCGATAAGCTTAAGCAACGTTGTTTTGCCGCAGCCATTAGGCCCGACCAGCGAAAGAAAGCTTTCTGCCTGGACTGTTAAAGAAATATTTTCAATGACCTTTAGGCTGCCGCTCTTCACTTCTCTGTTTTTGCTAAGATTGCTAATCTTGATAATATCCAAGCATCTCACCTTCTTTCTTAATTTTTCCAGCGGCATCCTCGAAAGAATGCCGCTGGAGAGAGTCGGGCGCCGATGTTTCAACGTCCGACGAATTGGTTTGTATAGGCGTCCTCTACGTTAATTTTTCCCGGAGTCAGAAGACCCGTATTGGCAAGCAACTTGTAAGTTTCCTGCCATTCCAGCGGATCCATATAAGCTAAATCCTTGCCGTCGCCTTCTTTCCCTCTAACGAAAGGCAGGTTGGCCTTCATGGCCGCTAAACTTCCCCCGTCTACGATGATGCCCGCCGGAAAATACTTATGCAGCGCCTCAATGGCTTTAGCCGGGTTAGCGATTGTCTGCTCCCATGATCTTTGAGAAGCCCGGTTAAATTTTCTGATAAGTTCCGGCTTTTCTTTTATGGTTTGTTCGCTGGCAATCGTAACCTTGGCCATAGAGTTAACACCGTAATCTCGAAAAACAAAATATCCAAAGTTTGGAGAATTTACCAAAAGCTCTTCTTTGTATTGCGCCAAATGGGTCGCTCTAACAAAAGCATCCACCTTTTCGCTTAAAAGCAGAATGGTTGCCGTTGCCGGAGCGGTACCGATGTCTACAATCTTCACTTTTTCGCGGGACAACCCGACATTGTGCAGGAAAGCGGTTAAGTGGAGATTAAAATAGGCCTTAAACTCGACGCTAATGGTTTTCCCCTCCAGATCCCTTGGACTTTTAATGCCGCTCTTTTTCGTAAAGAAGATTGCTCCCGGGGAAGCGTGGTAAATGGCTCCGACCGCTTTTATGGGAACGCCCCTCTCGCGAGCGGTTAATAAAACCGAGGCATCAATGAATCCCAAGAGCGCCCGATTAGTCCCCACTACTGCGGGAACCAATTGGGAACCCTGACCCGGCAACATTTCTAACTCTAATCCTTCCTGGGCGTAGTACCCCAGCAGCGCACCGAAAGCGTATGCTGCGTGAGTACAATTGGGAATATAATCCATTTGAACAGCAACTTTTGTCAGGGGTGCCTGTCCAGAGACAGGCACCGGAAAAAATCCGAGCAACACTACCGCCACAATGGCGACCAAGAAGTCTCTCGTGGCTATTTTTTTCTTGTTCATTTTGTCCCCCTTTCTGGCCTTACCATGTGATAATATTTTCTTGGTTTTCTTGATCTTTTGAAACATGCCAAGAAATTAGTCGTTTCTCGATCGCACTAACAAGACAGTAGGCAAAAACACCAATCAGTCCCAGGCAAAGAAGCAAGGCGAAAACAAGAGAGATATCCATCACTGCCTGCGCCTGCATGATAAGGTGTCCTAACCCACGCTGCGAGCCGACAAATTCACCGACAATCGCGCCGATCACCGAAAAAGGAATGGCGATCTTAAGGCCGGCAAAAAAATCCGGCAAAGCACCCGGGATTCTTGCAAAAAACAAGGTCTCCCGTTTGCTGGCGCGACAGGCCCGAAGAGCGTCTAGTAAATCTGGTTCGGTGCTCTTTAGCCCCTTAGTAAAGCTAATAATGATCGGGAAAAAACACATCAGCGCCGAGGTGGCAATTTTTGACGATACGCCAAAGCCTAGCCAGATTAGAAGCAACGGAGCAATCGCTACCTTGGGAATTGTCTGCAAGGCAACAATCATCGGGTAGACGGTAATTTCCAGAAAGCGGAAATAGATAGTGGCGACAGCCAGAACAGACGCGACTGAAAAACCGATAAGAAACCCCGCGCCAGCCTCCCAGATGGTTATTTTGGCATGTGTCGCCAATAATAAAAAATTCTGGAAAAAGCTGGATATTACTTCGACGGGACCGGGGAACAAATAATCGGCTACGCCGAATAATTTCACGCTCCCTTCCCAAATCACAAAGAATGCCACAAAAAAACAAACCTGATAGATACGCTCTTTTTTCATGACTGCCTCACCTCCCTTTTTTATGTTTTTTAACGAACAATCCTTATTCCGTCGATTTTAGATTTTAACCCATATAGACCCTCTCGTCAACGAATTTAAATAATAACTCCAGCAGCTACGGGCCGCTGGAGTTATTATTGTTTTTTCAAAAATACTTAGATTTTTTATGGTTAATCTTCTTAATAATTCTTATTGGGCGTCACTTATTTTTACCAGCTCTGGTATCTCTTCGCTAAATATTTTACATTGCTCTTCAAATGTCAGCACCGGACCGCTGACGGGTTTTATTTGAGCATGCGCCACGATAAAATACATTTTATTGTCGGCTCGGTAAATCCTTACGTCTGTCTCTATAGACGTCTCCTCGTTTAAAAATTTAAAAAAAACAAAAAAGCTTTCAGGATTAAAACCCTCTTCTTTCAATAGCTTATTCTTTGGATCTGAAAAGATTTTTTCTTTATAAAGAGTCGCTTTTTTAATAAAATCCCCGTCTGTTTCCGCCTCGGCTATTCTCACAAAACATTTTTTATATCTAGACACCGTACCCGTCCACTGAGTTTTAATTTTAAAATCCTCTCTGATTTTATCAAAAAAAGGATTCGAAAGAAGATTGGGATCAATATCAACCCACAAAGAAGGCTTTGAAATTTCAAAATTATTATCCTTAAAAAAAGGCGGCATAGGTTCGCTTGTCAGCACTGGTTTTTTGTTTTGAGTTGTCGAAAGTATCGTTTCTTTGTTGGCTATCAAGTAAAAGTACAAAGCCAGCCCCGCAATAATTATACTTAAAACAGAAATAATGACTATTTTTTTTATAATCGCTTTATCCATTTTTTTGTAAAATTATAATTTTTTATTAAATTAAGATTACCAACTGCTGCTACTGCCGCCGCCGCCGGAAGAGCCGCCGCTAAAACCGCCAAAGCCGCCGCCGGAAGAACCACCGCTACCAAAGCCGCCAATCCACCAAGGAAAATGAGTACCGGCAGATTTGTGTTTTTGGTAATTTTTTGAGACGAGATAATCAAACAATAGGCCTACCGGAATCAGGATTATCATTGCGATTAAGGCAACCAGCCAAGAAAAAAAGAAAAAAAGAAAAACTCCGATAATCGCGCCAACGACTCCTCCGGCCCACCAGGATTTTGAGCGAGCCAAGACCGAGCCTAACCAGACAAAAACAAAAAGACCGAACCAAAAGAAATTTTCGATTGATTTTAAACTCCATCCGTTGTTAGGGTCAGTCTTTTGCGATGGAACGTATTCGCCTCTTGTCGCCGCCATAATCTTATCAACAGCTCCGTTAATGCCGCCATCGTAATCATTAGCCCGGAAAGCCGGCTTCATCACGTTTTCTTGAATCCAAAATGTTTGCGTATCAGTAATCGCCCCTTCAAGACCATAACCGACCTCAATGCGCATTTTTTTATCTTCTTTAGCGACTAGCAGTAAGATACCGTTATCTTTGTTGCTTTTACCAATCTGCCATTCTTCAAAAAGCTTACCGGCAAAATTTTCAATCGTGTCGCCGCCCAAAGAATTAATGGTAACAACCGAGATTTCGTTAGAAGTATCTTTTTCGAATTGAACTAATTTTTGTTCTAGCGATTGCCTGGCTGCCGAGCTGATTATACCGGCAAAATCGTTTACAAATCCCTTAGGCTGTCCCGGAGAAGAATAAGCAAAACAAAAACCAGCAAACCCGAATACAGCGAGAAAAACAAAAAATATTTTTAATTTATGATTTATGATTTTCAATTTATTTATAATTTCATTTTGAAATAATTCAAGTAAAAATGAACGCGCCTTGTTTGCTCAATTAAGTAATTTTTTACCGTCGGGATATCTAGATGCTTCGCCACATTGGGAGCCTTTTTAAGCAATAATTTTTCGTCTATTGCTGCCTTATTTTTTGCTATGTAGAATATAAGCCTTTTGAGCTCACCAGAAATTTTTAGGGCTAATTCTTTTTCGATTTTTCTATCTGAAAATGGACCGGCGTACCTGGATGGGTCTCGAGTTTTAAAGTGCATCTTTGGAACATTATAATACTTGAACATCAGACAATCAAAAAAGGATTTCACTCGGCAATTCGTTAATCTTGGCTGTATTTTTTCTTTATCGATTATTTTATTTTTATCCAAAAAATTCAATCGATAATCCGGTTCTTGGTCGATAAAACTTAGCGGATAAATTATGGCGGGAAGCTGGTCGTCAGATAATCTGTCCGGGTCAAAATAGTAAGGACTTTTTCTGTACTTCTCTCCCAAAACGTCCAAAAAGACTTTTCTCATCGTATTCCTAGTAGGAGTCGAGTAAAAGAGTCTTTTATTTTTGCCGATGAAAAAAACTGGCTCAGAAAAGGCCTCTTTTCTAGTAAGCCCATTTATTATCACCTTGATATTCATCTCAACCGCTGTGTTGTATGCTACCGATTTCCAGAAACTACCGCAAAGCATACACCCAGGATTGGAGTGATAATCATCAGCTTTATATTTTGAAAAAAGCCCCGACCCTTCTCTGATAAACTTCCTATAAATATTCTCGTCGACAACAAATTTTATGTGCTTTATTTTTAGCCTTTTTGCCATTTCATCCATATTTGCCCTGGCTAATTCGTTAACCATTGGGTGAATAACTGAAAATGCTAAAACACGAAGTTTGTACTTATTCTTTAAAAGATATGCCAAATAGCCGCTATCCTTGCCGCCGCTGAACTCAACCATTACATCATACGGCCCCTTACTTTTTCTGCAATCAGAAAAGAGCTCCTCCATCTTTTCTATCAATTCAGGGTTGGTGCTCGAAAAAATCTTTTCTTCTTTGACGTTCATAATTTCCTGCTAGAAGAATCCGCGAGTTGCCCGGGGATTAACATCGTTGGTTGATTTAAAATTCTACTTTTGGCGCTACCTCTGCTCCGCTAGCCGCCTCAAAGTAAGTTCTGGCCGAAAAACCAAACATAGGAGCGATAAAATTACCCGGTAATTGAATAATTTTTGTATTGTATGTCTTGACCACATCATTGTATCGACCCCGTTCAGTCGCAACGCGATTCTCTGTACCAGCTAATTCCACCATTAGGCTCTGCACCGTATCTATAGATTTCAGTTGCGGATAGTTTTCCATTATGGCTAAAAGGCGGCCAAAAGCAGTTTCAACCTTACCGGCTGCAGCTGCTTTTTCATCGGTAGTCTGAGCGCCGGCGTATCTGGATCTGGCATCAGCTAAGTCGCTAAAAATTGTTTTTTCTTGACTCATTGCCCCCTGAACCGAACTGACTAAGTTTGGAATCAGATCTAAGCGGCGTTGAAATTGATTTTCAACCTGCGACCACTGAGCCTGAACTCCCTGATCCAACGTAACAAGATTATTATAAAAGGACCAAAAATAGCCGCCAATGATAACCACCGCGGCAATAATTATTAAGAAAAATCCTAAAGTTTTTTTCATTTAGATTCAACACTAATACGAAAAAAGGCGCGAAGATGTAAATAAATTAGCAACTTTCGTGAATTTTTCGCGTATCAATGATTACTTATTCGTTAATTTTTAATAATCTTACGATTTTTTCTTTATTAAAACCGACGACTATTTGACCGTCAATATCAATAACTGGCACACCCATTTGACCAGACTTATCAATCATTTCCTGTAAAAACTCCTCTTTTTCTGAAACATCAATATTTTTGAATTCAATTCCCTTTTCGGTTAAAAATTTTTTTAAAGTGACACAGTAGGCGCAAGCCGGCGTAGAATAAACTTTGATCATAATTAAAATTTATATTTATTTTTATAGAATATTATCGACTCGTTAGCAACCCGGAGCGATATAAGCGGTGTAATCATCCCCTATGCTTATGCAATGGTCCTCATAGTTTCCGTCGGCTCCCATAGAAGAAACAGAAATGCACTCTACATTGCAGTCTACCGTTCCAAAATTATAATGCCAGACATAATAGCTGCCCCAGGGATCGGTTGTCGGATAAGCTTTTAAATACGGAGCTAAGGCCGGCTGTAAACAAGACACGGGATTGCCAAGCTCTGCCGGAAAATATTCTCCGGGACAAGGATAATCACCGTTTTCGGCATAGTATAACTCAACCGCGGTTCGAATTTGATTTACGTCGGCCATAGCCTTTGCTCGCTTAGCCTTTTCTCTCGCGTTATTCAAGCTAACCATAACAATGGTGGCCAATAAGCCGATAATCGCGATAACCACCAGCAGCTCAATCAAAGTAAACCCTCTTGAAGATTTAATTTTATTTTTTGTGAACATTTTTTAAATATTCATAAACGCTTAGAGCTGCTTTTGCTCCTTCGCCGGCAGCGATAATCAATTGTTTGTATAAAATATTGGTTACATCACCAGCCGCGAATATTCCCGGCTGAGAGGTAGCATTTGTCAGGTAATCAATAATAATTTCTCCTTTGTCGTTTAATTTTACCACACCGTTTAGAAAATCAGAAGACGGAACCGAGCCGATTTCAACAAAAATTCCGTCAACGGCTATTTCTTTTGTTTCGCCTAGTCCATTATGTTTAAAAATCAAACTTTTAACGAATTTCTCTCCTCTCACCTCCAGTGGCTCGCAATTATTGAATATCTCTATCTTCTCGCTATTTTCTATTTTTTCTCGCATTTGGACATTAGCGCCCCTCATTTCCGAATACTTATTCAATAGATAAATCTTATTAGCGTATTGGGTTAGTTGCCAAGCCGCGTCCTGCCCGGCGTCGCCAGCGCCAATAACCGCTACAATCTTATTTTTATACAGAGGAGCATCACAAGTAGCGCAATAAGTTATGCCCTTGCCTTCAAATTCCTTAGCCCCCGGCACATTTAGTTCCCGATAAGACTTGCCGGTAGTCGCGATGATTGTTTTGCTCGAAAAATTACCCTGATCCGTCGAGACAACAAAAGAATCAACGGCTTGCGTCTCTATCTTCTCGATATTAACTCCTTCTTTTATTTCGAGATTGAATTTTTTGGCGTGGTCGCGAAATTTTTCAATTAAATCAATTCCGGAAATTTCCGGAATTCCCAAATAATTTTCGACCGTATGGGCTTCGGTAATCTGTCCGCCTAAATCTTCCGTCAAAACCAAGGTTTTCAGTTTTTTACGAACACAGTAAATCGCAGCTGAAAGTCCGGCTGGCCCCGCGCCTATGATAATTACGTCATACATAAGTTTATATAAAGCTTAAATTATTCTCCGTCTATGCTTACCAGCTTCCATTGATTCCCCTCGACTTTTTTTATAATTACTTTCTCTACCGGCAACAAAAGCTTAATATTATAGATTAAGTTTTCCGGCGCAATGCCTTCGCCGTGCTCGATAATATCACCCAATTCTAACATAATCTTGGTTATTTTGCCCAGATTATTTTTTTGGGCATGCTCCTTGGCGATTTTTACGATTTGATCGGCCAAATGAAAATCGTGCATAATATAACGGTTCAGGCTCTTTTTAATGAGTCGCGCAGGTGATGCAAGGGTCGTAAGCCCGAATTAACATTTTTATTTTTTCTTCAATCTGTTTTTTGGTCGCCTTTTTGCCTATAATCATCGGCAAATATTCTTCCAGGTCCCTTTCCAAGCGGGCCATATTCTGAGCGGTTGGCGTGATAATATTGCAGTTTTTTATCTTCCCATGCTCGCCTATTTCATAAAAATAATACAACGTACCGCGCGGCGCCTCGATAGCGGCTGCTCCGGAAACGGAGTTTTTAATGCTTTTAACTCGGGCGCCAATTATCGTCTCTTTCTCGGCTAAATCATTCTTTGATAAATCTTTTAATAGAATCTGATGAAGCAATTTTTTTGCCTCTTCAACGCAATGAATTAATTCGATGGCCTGCGCTAAGATATTATAAAAAGGGTTAAAAGACGGCCAGTTGATCTTGGCTGATTTTAATCTTTTTTTCGCTTCGGGGTTTAACTGCTTGGCATTATTATTAATCCGGGCCAGCGCGCCGACCATAAACGGTTTGCCTTGGTAATAGGAATGTTTCGCTACACTGTTTTGCAGCTGATACTCCTGGACAATTCTTAAAAATTCGGCCGGACTTTCTTTTTCTTCGCCAGAAATTTTTACGAGATCGCCGTAAAATGCATATTCTTTCAAGTGATTCAGGCTGACATAAGAAGCCGCTCTAACAAACTGGGGATACTTCAAGCCCAAAAACAAACTGGCTAAATTTTGAGCGCTTTTTTCCGCCTCTCCGCATTTTTCAAAAATCTCGCCTAATTTTTTCTTATCCGGCATCTTTAAAAATCCGCCAACAGTTGGCGTCAACGGATGAATTGACCGCCCACCAATAACTTCGATAAGTTTATTGCCAAAACCTCGAAGAGACAAGGCGTCGCTAGCACGCTTGGGATATTTTTTAATTAAATCCAAATCGTCTTCGCCGCCAAAAAAATCGGATAAAGAAAAAAAGAAAAGATGCAAAGCGTGACTATTGATGATTTGTCCCATCATCATTAATTTGCGAAGCAGAATCGTTCTTTCGGAGACTTCAATGTTTAAGGCTTTTTCCAGGGCTTTCAAGCTGGTTAAATTGTGAACCACGGGACAAACGCCGCAGATTCTAGCGCTAATTTGCGAGACCTCGAAAATACTGCGGTCACGCAAAATTCCCTCAAGGAGACGAGCGCCTTCTTGGATGTCTACCCGGGCTTTTTTTACTTGGCCGTTAACAATATCGGCTGTAAAGCCGGCGTGGCCTTCAATTTTGGCAATATGATCTATCTTTATGTGCATGAATAGATTTAAATCTTAGATTCTTTAATTTCAAATTTTAGCCGGCGGTTCGGGATATATTTCGTCCTCTATCCCAAATCTTTGAGCGATAAAATCAATTTCTTCTTGCTGATAACCCTGTTTAACCAATTGTTTGTTCAGATTATCCGGATTAACGTCTTTCAGCGGCCCGCGGCAACCGTCGCAGGGATAAAAACTTGACGGGCAAGGCGCCTCGCACCCCCCCAGAATAATCGGACCTAGACAGGGTTGGCCTTCTTGCAACAGACACTTGTTTTGTTTAAGTTGGCAATCGTAACAAACCGGCCGCTGCGGTATTTTAGGAAGAATTCCGGCAATCAGAGATTCGCTGACACGTAAAAATTCTTCGCTATTTACCGGACAACCGGGAATTTCGAAATCAACCTTAACATAGTGGCTGATTGGCTTTATGTCGGGGTTGTTTATGCTTTCAACGTTTTTATAGACATAACGCATTCTTTCTTCTTTGTCCTGGTAGTTTTTTATTTCCGCGATTCCACCCAGACTGGCGCAAGCGCCAAGAGCCACGAGAAACTTGCTTCTTTCCCGAAGATTTTTTAGACGAATAATATTTTCTTTACTGATTGGCGCGCCCTCGACAAAAACGACGTCATAATTCGGCAGCTCCGGCTTGTCTTCCAAGAAAGCGAAATCACCAATCGTCACCTGCTGAACCACATTTAAGAATCTTTCACCCAAATCTAAAATCGCCACCTGGCAGCCTTCACAGCAGGTTAAAGAGACAATGGCAATGATTGGTTTTCTATTTTTTTCCATATAGCGTATCCAGGGTGTTTTGGGTGTATTTATATAAATTAACGATATCTTTTTCAGCTAAAATCTGCATCGCGTGATTCCAATGAAACGATATCCAGTCGCCAATTTTTACTGACGGCAGAATTTCTTTATCCCAAGTAATCTCTTTTTTAACCGGCGCTCCGAATTTTATAATTTTTGAACCAACTAGCGGGTCGCCGATAACAGTTAGCTTATCTTTCCTTATCGACCTCACTCTTCCCCAGCCAATTCGACAGACATCCTTTAATTTTGTCTTGCCGGTAAAATCAATGCTGCCCGTAATTGAGCCTAGTACCATAACATGAAAACTATGATGCGGCTTAGAATTCTCTGGTATCTTTTTGGCTCGGCTAGTCGCCTCTTTTTTTGACAACAACCCCGGTTTTGAAAATTTTTCGGTAATTAATTGCCGCAAGTCATCAGCCGTTATTTTTTCCAGCAGTTCATTCCCCAGCCAGTAGGCCTCAACAACTTTTTTGTTAAAGGGACCGCTAACAATATTATTTTTCTGAGCGATTAATTGATAATAAGGATAAGCTGCTTCAAACTTTTCCAAGACAGGAATTATTTCGTTAATCAATAATTTCCCAATAAGAAATTTTTTTAAAAGGTCCTGGCGAGGGCCGCAAAGACCCAGCCGATTGGGAATCAATCCATACAGGGCGGCAATCTTAGGCCCAGACATGATTTTTGATATTTTTAATTTGCTTCTGAAGCCAATCGGCGCCAACAATCAAAGTTATGCCACCTAATATTAAAAGGCTCGAAGACAGCTCGCTTGAAGTTAGGCTGCCGGCTTTTATTGCCGTAAGGATATTGGTTATGGGCAAGCCAAACAATAAAATCGTGGTAGCAACAGAAACCGGAACGTTTTTTAATCCGTTATACCAGGTTATCGTGTAGCCAAATAGCAAAACGGAAGTGATAACAATCCATTTGATTTGCGCCAGATTTAAACTTAAAACCTGCGGGGCTTGCCCGGCAAGAACCAGATAAATCAAAATAAAAATTGCGCCAAAGAACATTCGTCCCCAGGCCACGATATTACCCGGCAAATCGCGCAGAACGTATTTGGCCAAGACATTCTCTGCCGCCCAGAACAGAACGGCTAAAAAGATCAAACCGTCGCCCAGTCCGAAAGAAAAATTGAAACTTTTAAGCAACATTAAATTGCCAAGAAGCAGAAGCAAGGCGCCAATAAAAAAGTTTTTATTGATCTTTTCCTTCAGAGTGAAAACAGCCAAAACCGTTACAAAAATAAACATAGTTTTGTGGATAAAGGCGCCCTGAATTGCGCTGGTTAAGGCCAGCCCCTTAAAGAACAGCAAAAATGGGACCGAGCCGCCGATTAAGCCGAGAATGGTCAGTCTAAGCCATTGTTTTTTGTTTAATCCGAAAAGTGATTTTCTATTTTTTAATAATAAAATAATCGCGGTAAAGAAGATGGCCACTACCACGTTCTTGGCAAAAGCAAAAATATTAGGATTATTAATATCAACGCCAAATTTATTTATAAAGACAGACAGGCCAGAGATTATAGCCGTTAGGAAAATTAACGATAAGCTTTTGTTTATATGGGTCATATTATTTTAGAAGATTATTTATTTCTCTGGCTTGTTTTGATGTAATTATATTAACCACAATGCCGTTTTGCGTCAGTGCCCAATCCCCCTCTTTAATTTTTACTATAGAACCGGCTATTTTTTCTTTTTTTCCCTTAAAACTTTGTCCAATAATAGACTTTTTATTGACAGACAATATTTTCTTAGGAATTGTTAGGCACATTTGATTATAGATTTTTGATAATAAGGGTGATAATTCCGACAATCGTTAAACAAGACAGAGAAACGGCGGGCAGGATGTCCCAAAGCTCTTCGCCAAGCATCGCTTTCATTTTTTTCATTTATGTGTCACTAAAACAAATTAATAATTATTTTTTATTTTACGGCTAGACTGAACTGGGAATATTTTTCAATTGATTCCAGTTGAAGATCGGACCGTGCTTGCATGTGTAGTATGGCCCAACGGCACAATGCTGGCAAACCCCTACGCCGCAATGCATTCGCCTTTCCAGCGAAAGAAAAATTTCATCGTCTCCAAACTTTTGCGCTAACAATTTTTCCAGAACCGGCCGATACATAACCGGCGGCCCGCACAAAAAAGCGGTTGAATCTTCGTTCAAAGAGATTTTATCAAAAAGAGACGTAACCAGTCCAGTATTCCCCTGCCAATTGTCGCTTTTCTTGTCGATAGTCAAATTAATCTCGATGTTCTGTTTTTTCCAATAATCATATTCGTGACGAAAAAGCATATCGTCAGGATTTCTGGCGCCGTAAAAAATCTGCACCTTGCTTTTTTTGCCTAAGAACTTTTCTTTTCCCAAAATCAAAGTCCTTAAAGGAACGAGGCCTAGCCCGCCCACCACAATTAATAAATTCTGTTTGGCCAGCGGCAATTTGTTGCCCGCGACCACCGGCCAGCCGTTACCGTATGGACCGCGCAAGCCAACCTGGTCACCAACCTTCATACTGTGCAGTTTTTCGGTCAATCGGCCGGCCGAACGGATACACAATTCTATATACTCGCTATCCGGAGCATTGCAGGGCGCGAAAGGCGCTTCGCCAAAACCAGGCGAAGAGAGATTCATGAATTGTCCGGGTTTTATTTTTAAATTATGACCCCAAACTTTTCTTTTAAATTCAAAACGAAAAAGTTTGATGCTGCTGGTTTGCCAGCTAATCGCTGTTATTTTCGCTAATTCTGACTGATAAGGATTGTGCATAAAATCATTTATCGAGATTGGAATCTTCAATCTCTTTTAAGACTTCAAAAATATCGATACCAACCGGGCAGACTTTGGCGCAGCGCCGGCAGCCGACGCAGCCCATGAAATCAAACTCTTCCGGAATGCGAACAAATTTATGATAATACCAAAAATGAATTCGCTCGCTCGGAGTTTTTAAAAATTTATGCCCGCCAGCCACTTCGGAAAACTCCCGGAAAAAGCACGAATCCCAGCAACGCTGACGCTGGCCGCAATTTTTAGCCGCTGGAATATCATCAATTCTAAAACAAAAACAGGTTGGACAGACTAGCGTGCATTTGCCGCACTCCAAGCATTTTTTACCCAGCTCATCCCAAATTTTTTGATTATGATGGTAAACCAGGCCCCTTTCTATTTCCTCCATTCTTTTATCCTTGCTTTTTTCTTTTACGGCACCGCTGTATTGGATATGTTCGTAATCTGTGTATCCGAAAGACTCGAGAGTCCGCTGACCCTTAATTGAACCTGTAAAAACCTTAAAATGACCGGCTGTTGATGCCGCCAGGAAAACGTCAAAAGGCAGATGCTCTAATATTTCTTCTTCGTATTTATATTCAAAAATATTATCCTCGATTTCCGGCACGATAGCGTGGCCGATAATAAAAATATTACGCCGCCGAGCCTGATAATATTTATCTTTTTCAAAAACTTGGTCGTAAAGATTAATCGCTTTCAGATCAAGAAGATTAACCCCAATCAAGGCCACCTTATGATGATGCTCTTGCTCGGCCAATAAATTATCATGGTAACTAAATAGAGTTTCTTTTTCCGGAAAAAAGAATTTTTTGAAGGAATAAAAAGGAGTCCGTCCGTCTAAAATCAAGTCGCTTGACCGATCGAGATGATCGATAAAAACCGGCGGCTGTTGTTTTAGCGTTTGCTCGTGAGCGGCCAAATACGGAGAAATTTCTACCGGCTCTGGTTTCCCTACGGCTAACTTAGACGGCCCAAAGGTCACCCAGCCTTCTTTTTTTAGATAATCAATAAAATTCTCAAGCTGTGCTCGATTCATTGATTCCATTATAACAATAAAAACGGTTAAATAAAAATGTGGATAACAAAAAAGAGCCCCGTTTTACGGAAGCTCTTTTTTAGTCTAGCAGAAGTCTTTTTATCTTTCCTTCATCTTGATTTTAAAGACCGCCCATTTGACTTTAGTCTTTTGCCAAAATTCCTGATTTTCTATAATCAGATACATGAAGAAAATACACCATAAGCTAACCATCAGAGAAACCGCCAAGCTCCTGGCGACATTATCTCCACCGGTAACAGCTGCGACGGAAACACCTTTTACAGCGGGAACGATAGCCGCCACCGTTGTTCTAACTTCATTAGAGTTAATCAGCGACAGGTTGTCGGCCTTAACGGCTGCCGTATTGGCGATTAAATAATTGGTACTAGGCACATTTTGCACTTTGACTTGATGAGAAACGGTAACGGTCGAGCCCGGCGACACCAAACCGACATTCCAGGTAATCATATTGGTCGTGCTGTTATAATAACCGTTGCTGTCTGTGCTGTAATAAGTAGTGTAAGAAGGCAAGACATCGAGTATCTGCGCGTTAAATAAAGAGATGCCGCTATTATTAGTATAAGTGAGGGTATATCTTAAAGTATCCCCGACCGAAGCGGTGTCATCAGTGTTAGAGCCGTTTGGCGAGGTAAGGTTTTCCACTTTTTTAGAGAAAGTAGTATAAACCGGAACGGTTCCCTGGTTGCTATAAACCGAGGCCGTATCGCTGCGCTGGCCGACACTATCGGCCGAAGCGTAAGCGTAGTTGGTTAAGGTTTGGGAGTTTGAAAGCGAAGAATTCATCTGCGTCTGGAAAGTAATAGTCTTGGTCGCACCGGAGGACAACGAACCTAAATTAAGGCCGCCGCTGGTGATGCTATTGCTTTGATAGCTGCCGTCAACTAACGTGGTACCGGAAACATAAGACATGTAAGAAGGCAACGAATCGGAAACCGTGACGTTGTTCAAAGTGGTATTGCCCGTGTTCTGAATCTGGATCTGCCACATGACATAATCATTGCTTTTAACGTTGACGCTATCGGAATAAGAATATTGACCATCGGTAACATTACGAACAGTTTTATTAATAGACAGATTGCCGGTACCGGTTGTCGTATTGCCAACTCTAGCCTGAAAAATAACGGCACTAGAATATTCCCAGCAGCCCTGAACGCTTCCGACGTTTATTCCGGAACTAAAAAGCCGTTCGCCGCTTTGGCTATTAGGGAAAGCGGTAGCAGCCGCGGTACGCCAGTCAGCTTGATTAGGGTACCATTTGGCTGAACCGGCAACATATTCTAAGGTTTGAGAAGAGGTCAAATTAACCGGCAAGCTTTGACTTAGAGGACTGGCCGCGCTGGCGTTGGTCGCATTATCAGCCCAAAGATAAGCCACCACGTTTTGAGAAGTGCTTTGACCCGAAGGCATAGCAACGCGGAGAGTCGTATTGGTCGCTTCGGAATTGTTAGTCGTATTATGATAATAGAAATAGAAAGTTAAAAGATCTCCCGCGTTAGCCGAAACCGGAAAGCCCCAGCTTGTTCCCTGAGTATCATTTTTAGCGTCCAGCAAATAATAATCGCGATTATAGGTTTGGGTGTGAACGAAAGGCGTAAAAGTATTAAACTGCGGATCAGCCGCTTGCGCGGAAGCCGTAATAAAAAACTGCCCTAAAAATAAAGTTAAAATTGTGAAGACTGAAAGAGACGCCATTTTAAAACGGCGGTTTTTTATTTTTTCCATAAGACTATTTTTTAGATTTTTTATTTTCATATTTTTTATCTAGCTCCCGGCATATTTTCTTGAGGAGAACAGCCGGTATAAGTTACTGTTAATTGGGCGTTATCCTGGACGGCGCTGATACTGTCGGCGCTGACGCTGGCGGTATTGGTTAAGTTGGTTACGCCTCTAGTAAATAGCGATTCCAAAGCGACTTCTGTTTCAAAATAAATAGTTTTTGATTGACCCGGAGACAAGCTGCCGAGATTTAAACCGGAAGCCGTGGTGACGCCATCGCTAGTTAAAATTCCATCAATTTTGGTGGTTGACGGAAGATAAAGCAGGCGGCTAGGCAGGGTGTCTTTAACGATAACATTGGTTGCCGGCAACATTCCCGTTCCATTGTTGGCAATAACCAGCTGAACGGCGATCCTTTGTCTTGGCTCGGCGTTGACCGAATCCATAAAAGACGAATCGTTATTGGTAATATTTTTCATTTTTTTATCAATGGTTAAGGTCGTTGTGTGCTGAAGATTACTAACCTTAACTTGAAAAACGATGGCGCCGGAAAACTCCCAGCAGCCATTAACCGTGCCGATATTTATGCCGGAAGCAAACAACTGATCACCGCTTTGGCTATTAGGAAAAGAAGTCGGAGTTGCTATCGTCCAGTTAGCTTGATTAGGATACCACTTAGCAGAGCCCGCAACGTAATCTAGCTTTTGCAGAGAAGAAAGAGTAATCGGCACATTTTGGGTCATTGGACTTAACGCAGTGGCGTTAGTCGCGTTATCGGCCCAAAGAGAAGCGACCACATTTTGAGAGATCGAATAGTCGCCCGGCAAGGCAATTTTGAGAGTCGTGTTATCGGCGGCTGAACCGTTAATACCGTTATGATAGTAGAGATAAAAAGTCAGAGTGTCCCCCGCGTCAGCCGAAGCCAGGAATCCCCAAGAAGTGCCCTTCGTATCATTCTTTACGTCCAGCAAATAGTAATCGCGATTATAGGTTTGGGTGTGGACATAGGGCGAAAAAATATTGAACTGCGGATTGGCAGCCTGAACGCTAAGCGGGAAAACAAGCTGGCCTAAAATAACGGCAATCAAAGCAAAAATTCCGACCGCTAAAATTTTGGCCTTTAATTTTTTAAAATATTTTCTGATGAAGTTCATCATTTTTTTGTTGCTTCCCCTTCTAGCAACTATTAATCTTATTATATTTTTGATTTCTATTTTCAAAATTCTAGTCTTTAATTGGCTCCGCTGGCAAGGTTATCGCCAAGAGCTGAATTAAAATAAAATTCTGAAAATAGAGGGGGAGAGGTTTCTCCCCCGAAGTTAGTTGAAAAGTTACCGAGGTGCCGGCATTCCTGGCGGACAAGGAACTCCGGAAGACGCGATGACCGTACTCGTTCCGCTGCCGAACCAGAAAAGATATCCCAGTCCCAATCCCAGCAGCAAGCCGCCAAGACCAGCCCACAGAGCCGGTTCGTAGTCTACGTTCGTGTAGACTATTTTCTCGGTGACGGAAGATCTCACGGTGATCAAAGTCTTTTCGCTGATCACTACCGGCGTCTCCAGGACCATCAGATCGTCATCAGGAATCTCGTTCCCGCATTGACCGATAAATCGGGCGCGATAAATCCGATTCCCCTTGTCGTCTTCTCTGACGAGCTTGCAAAGGAAGAAGTGACCCGGCTCCAGATATCCTGGCCCGTAAAGCTGGCGGCCTCCCTTTTTGGTTGCGCCGTAGTTTCGAAGAATCACCTTCTCGCTGTTCACGAACGCCTTCCACTGCCCGCCTTCTTTGGCAATTCGCTCCTGAGCTGAATAGAAAGTATACCCTTTGCTCAGACCGAGCTTTTTGTAAGGCTGGCTGCCGGCCGAAAAACGATGCAGGAAAACGACTTTCGCTTCCTGCGTCTTTTCTTTCGTGACAACCGGCGCTTCTTTCGTTATGACTGGCTGACTTTGGGTGATTACCGGATTTTGATCTTTCTTGACCATAAAGTCTGGTCCGCCGCAACCCATAAGGATTAAGGCGAGAGAAAGATACACGCATATCAATTTCGCAAAAACTTTGTTCTTCTTCACGCCTCTCACCTCCCCTCGATATCTGGTGGCACTTGAATGGTTTCGTTGCTGTATTTGAACTTGGCGCTGCTGCCCGCTAAGACAACCGGATTTTTTGCCGCTGTTTGACGAGAGGCGTTAATTCCGGTTAGGCGAAAATTGCTGCCGTCGGCTTTTATTCCGATAAAATTAAGCTGGTTGACTAGAAAAATTTTTGCCGGACGAGAGTTAATAGAACCGTCAAAGACTAAGCCGCGAAGTTGCTTGGTTTCCTTTACCGGATAAACCTTGCCGTTCTTGCCGATAGCAATGTTGAAAAGAACACCACCGTCAGCAGAAAAAGGTTTACCGGAACCAATTGCCTTCAAACGGCTTCCGACACCAAAGTGCTCGGAAACAGCCTTGCCGATAGACTCGGGGGAAAACCCCCTTTTTTCCAACTCCACGCACAGATTACAGGCGAATGAGCTGGCCGAAAACAAAACAAGCCAAGAAACGGCAACCAATATCGTCATCCAGATCTTCTTCATGGGTCTTCCTTCCTTTCGGTAATTTTTCAATTTTAAAAGGAACTTTCAAGATAAAAGGCCTCCCCTTTTAACGTCATTATTATATAACTACTTATCGATACTTGTCAAGAGCAAGAAAATAAAGATATAGGCCCTCGTTTTATCCCTTCTTTGCCGATAGAATCAAATATTTTCCAAGCATTCCGATTGGCTACCAAGATAATAGCTCTTCACCCACTCATCAATAAAAAATCGCCCCGCAATGAGCTGGGGCGATGAGAAAAAGTCACTTTACTTCGGACAGCTTTTCGTCAATGATCTTTTTGAAGTCCGCGTAGGGGTAGGTGCCTACAAGCTTCTGGCCGTTGATGAAAAAGGTCGGCGTGGCCGTTATGCCGCGCTTGGTTCCCTCTTCGTACCATTTGCTTAGCTTATCTTGATTCTTGTTCAGAGCGTAGCAGGCATTGAATTCTTGGGCGTTTAAACCGGAATTTATCGCGTAATTCTTCACGTCCTCTTTACTCTTTATTTTCTTCTGGTGTAAAAAAATATAATTATGAAATTCTGAAAATTTTCCCTGCTCGTCGGCGCAAAGAGCAGCGTTGCCAAGCTCAAACGGCGGAGCGACATAAATGATCAACTTCACCTTGCCGGTTTTGACGTAATCTTCTTTTATCTGCGGCAAAGTTTGACTGGAAAAACGGGCACAGGCCGAACACAGAAATTCGGTATACTCTTCCATCGTGACCGGCGCGTCCGGATTGCCGATGACGATCCCCTTTTCCGTAACCACGGCTTTCGCGGCCGACGGCGAAATGGTCGCCTTTTTAGAACTATTTTTTGAATAGTACCAAGCGCCAAAGATCAATAAGGCGGCAACCGATAAAACCATAATGGCTCTCATCATCCAAACCTTCTTCATGGGCCTTTCCTCCTTTAGATATTTTTTCAATTTTAAAAGAAACTTCCAAAATAAGGACCGTTTTAGTTTCGTTATTATATAACTCTAATTATCAATGTTTGTCGATAACCGAAAACACATAAGTAATCATTCTTATTTTATCAATTCTCCGTAAACAACCAAGCGCTTCAGAGACGTTCCAATTGGCCAACAAGTAGAAATCATTAAAGTCTGCTCCAGCGTTGGCGAAGTCTTAACTTGACTGGGCAATAAAACAGCCTTACCGGTTACTTGGTAATCATATTGGTAATTATTATAAATCAGAGAGATAACATTCCCTTTTTCGACTTTATCCAGCAAGGCAAAAATTTGACCATAAGAAGTTTTGTTCCAGGGAAAAACTGAACTATGGCCGGTCAGGGCAACCTCGCCGCTTTGACCCGGTAAGGCGCTACCCGGATAAAGAACAACTCCTTGGTTTAAAGCCGCATTTAATTCTGCTTGCTTTGTCCCGCTAGGCGAAACGATTGGCGCTCGAACGCCGATTTTAGCAATATAAATTGAATTGGGCGAAGCGTTGTAATTAGCGCTAGGCGCTGCTGCACTCTGGGTCTGGCCAGGAATAAACTGCGCTTGACCAGAGACGGACTGCGTCTGATTAGAAGTGAATTGAGATTGGTTGGTAAGAGAATCATTAGAATTGCCTTGACTGGAACCCAAAGAATTGTCTTGATTAACGCTGAAAAATCCCGCCGACCGGCTAAACGATTGATCATAAACTATTTCTCCTTTTTCCATCCAAACGGCCCAACGCAAATAGAAAGAGCTAAAATTCAAAAAAACAAAAGTGCCGGAAAAAATTAAAATCGCCAGTAAACTATAAAAAACGACTTTGTTCGTTTGCCAAATCTTGGGGAAAAAACGACCAACCCGGGAACGATAATCAATATATGCCTGACCGAATTTTTCCACTAAATGCTGCTCTTCTTTCAAGACGCATTTTTGCCAGATAAAATAGATTAGAATGCTTGCTAAAACCAATAACCAGGAACGGAAAAGAATACCCAGCGCCGGATTTAAAATAAAAATTACGGCCGCATACATAGGACTGCGAACAAAATGATAAGGCCCTTCTGTAACCAAATTTTTCTTGGCTTTATATTTAGCCAGCGTCCAGATGCTCCACCAGGTAATTGCCACATATAAGGCCAGCAGCAAGCAAAAAACAAAAACGGCTTCCTGGATTTCAATGTAAATCCTGGGTCCGCCTAAAAAAATTCCCAGCAACAAGAAAAAAATGCCGACTAAAAAATTACCGGTCATAGCTCTTGGCAGACAGCCCAGAAGAGAATAGGCAGTTTCGTTTTTGTTTCCGGTTTCCATGAAATTTAAATAAAAATTAAAGCGCCAGACAATAAGATGACTAAAGTTGTGGAAAAAATCGTTTGCCAATATTGGATTTCTATTTTGACGAAGATATTCACTATCAAGGCCAGAGCCAGAAATAGAGTAAAATAAAGATATAATGATTTGGTTATTTCGTCCGTCTTCGAAGCAAAGGCGCCCAGAACTTTAGGCGTCCATTTATTGACGGCTAACGATGATGGATTGAGGGATATTTGCGTTGACTCCCCATTCACTTTTGAATTTTCGGTCACTTCTCCGGCTACACTTTTAAGCTCGATATTTTCCTCTCCAATTGGAATTTGACTTGGTGTTGCGCTGGGAGACGCACTGTTTGACGGACTGACTGACGGCTGTCCAGAAGGCGTGGTTGCCGGCGTCGCCGGTGTTGATGCCTTTGGCGCGGCCGGAGTGGCCGATGGCTTTATTGAAACTTGTGCCTTTGGAGTCGTTTTAGGAGTTTCCGGCTGAGTTTTAACCGTACTCGGTTGATTTATTTTTACGCTTTGCTGCTTGCCAAAAATCAAAACGGCCAAAGTCGCATCATGATTTTTTAACGGGCCAGTTTTAACCGCCAGTCCTATTTCATTAAAATTAGGATTCAAAATATTAGCACGGTGAGCGGGGCTGGCCATCCACGCAGAGAAAACATCATTGGTCTCCGCAAAATCAATCGCCAGATTTTCGCCAGCGTACGCATAATTATAGCCGGTCTTTTTAAACCAGAACCAGGGCGTAATTCCGCTGGGGCTAGTGTGTTCAAAATAATCGTTAGCCAGCATATCATTTGCCTTAAGGCCAGCTGTTTCATTCAGCACGCTGTTCAAAGAAACCGCCGGCAAGTTATTATTTTGCCGAGCTTGATTAATCAGGCTAACCAAACGATCCTGAGTAATAGCCGAAAAGAAGCCGGAGTAAGGTAGAAGTAAAAGGAAAGAAATGGCGGCAATTTTAACGGCCAGGAGAAACAAGCTATACCAAAAAAGCGATTGGGGCTTTAAGATTCCCGGAAGATATTGATTATTTTCTTCGGGCACAAAAATCTCAAAAAACCATTTTCCGGCCCGAGAGAACAAATTGGCTAATTTAGTAAAAAATATTGGGGTTGACATATGTTTAGAATTATACTGTAAATGTTCATTCTTGTCAATAGAGCCGCCAATAAAAAATCGCCCCGCAATGAGCTTGGGGGCGACGAGGTGATAATTATTTTATTTCCGCCAGTTTTTGATCAATGATCTTTTTGAAGTCCGCGTAGGGATAGGCGCCTACAAATTGCTGGCCGTTAATGAAGAAAGTCGGCGTGGCCGTTACACCGCGCTTGGTTCCCTCTTCATACCACTTGCTTAATTTATCCTTATTTTTGTTGAGAGCGTAGCAGGCGTTGAATTCTTGGGCGTTCAAACCGGAATTTATCGCGTAATTTTTTATATCCTCCTCGTTCGTAATCTCTTGCTGATGCAGAAAAATATAATCATGAAATTCTGAAAATTTTCCCTGCTCGTCGGCGCAAAGAGCAGCATTGCCAAGCTCAAACGGCGGGAAGACATAAAGAACCAGCTTAACCTTGCCGGTTTTAACGTAATCTTCTTTTATCTGCGGCAAAGTTTGATTGGAAAAGCGGGCACAAGCCGGACATAGAAATTCGGTATACTCCTCCATCGTGACCGGCGCGTCCGGATTACCGATAACAATCCCCTTTTCCGTGATCACCGCACCCGTTGCCGAAGGCGAAGAAGCCGGCTGGGAATTATTTTTTGAATAATACCAGCCGCCAAAAATCAATAGAACGGCAATGCACAGAGCAAAAATTATTATTTTTTTGTCAGACATATTTTTTAGATCTTCTTAAGATAAGAATATATTTTCAAAACTATTATGTCAATTAAACCGAACCGCCTTATTTGTTTGTTTGGCTTGATTAATTCAATTAGACTCTGACATATTTCTCCCAGCGCTCAAAAAGCTCGGCCGTGGCTTTAACGTCCAGAGAGCAGTAGCGGGCAATTTCTGAATATTTACAATTTTTAAAATATTCCTGGACCTTATCCCCGCTCATACCTTTCATTTTGCCCGCTTCCAAGTCAAATGACTTGCAATAAAAATCCAAAGAAAAACGACGAAAGGCATCATAAAAAGTTAGCTGATCAAGCAAATCTATGTGCTCCTGATCGCTATAGCGATAGGGCACCAAATTTCTTGAAGGACGAATTTTCAAGGCTGCCGAACGGAGCATGATATACGGGCAATCAAACTTCCGGCCGTTAAAAGTAATAAACTGGTCATAGTTTTTTATTTCCTGCCAAAATTTTTCTAAGATCTCTTTTTCGGTTAAAGCCTGATATTCTATGTCCTCTTCAATAAACGGCTTAACGCTTTTGCCGGGTGCCTGAAAATAAGTCCGGCCCTTACCCGTATCGGGATTTAGCAGGCAGATAGCAACTATCTCGCCGGTTAGCGGCCATAAACCAAGTCTGCTTTTTATATCGTTAGCCTTTTTCTCGTCTTCGGCGTCTTTTAAAACGTATTTTTGCACCTCTTCCGGCAAATCATCAAATTCTGTGCCAATAGTTTCAATATCAAATACAACTTTAGACATAAAAAACTAATCTAAACAAATTCAAAGCGAATAATAAAAAATTCGTTTCTCGTTCGTTTGAATCAGCGCTAATAGGATTATTAATCTCCGGCGAACTTAAAAATTATTTTACGATGACCACTTTATTCATTATATCTCCTTGCTGAATTTTCCGTACCACGTCCATGCCTTCAATTACCCGGCCAAAAACCGTATGCTTGCCGTCCAGGTGAGGCTGGTCTTGTTGCGTCACTATAAAAAATTGGCTGCCGTTGGTATTTGGTCCGGCGTTAGCCATTGCCAAAGCGCCAACTGTTACTTTGTGGGAGTTTAAATCACGCGTATATCTATAGCCCTGCGCTTGATACGCCTTAATAACGTCTTCCGACAAACCAAGACTCCAGGGATTTATTTCGTCTTCAAAAGAGTAACCCGGACCGCCCGAACCGCTGCCGGTGGGGTCGCCGCCCTGAATCATAAAATCAGAAATAACCCGGTGAAATTTTAAGCCGTTATAAAAATTCTTATTAATCAGACTGACAAAATTAGCCACTGTTTTGGGGGCGTCAGCCGAATATAGCTCTAATTTTATATTTCCCTTGGCCGTCTCGATTATCGCGTATTGGTTAGTCGTTGGCATATTGGATTCTTGCTCAACCGCGGGGCTAAAAGACGGAAAAAGATTTTCGGTCTTAGGCGTCGGGGTTGGCGTTGCGGTTAATGAATTTATTTCTGAAGCGTTATCGCTTGAATCGATCTTCCAGTTTAAAAATTTTACGATACCATAGATCAAAATTCCGACAGCCGCCAGGCTCAAAAAAATAATTACGGCTATTTTTTTGTTTCTTTGCAATTTTTGCATTTGCTCCGTTTCCTCTTCCAGCTTCTTTTGCTGGCGTAGTTTTTGAATTTTGCCCATAGTTTTTAATTATTATTTTTTAAATTTGCGGCTAGCTGATAAACAGCTATGCCATAAGCGACCGAAACATTCAACGACTCTTTCTTCCCCCGCATGGGGATAGAAACAATTTTATCACATTTTTTTAAAATTTTCGGTGAAAGCCCTTTCTTTTCGTTTCCCAGAATCAATACCATCGGAAATTCCGGTTTGAAATTAAAAATATTTTCTGCTTGCCCGGTTTTCTCTAAAGCGACAATCTGATACTGCTGTTTTTTAAAATCATCTATTTTCCGCCAACTTTGAGCGCATCTCTCATAAGGAATCGTCTTTTCCGCTCCCAGCGAGACCTTTAAAAGCTTGGGATGGGGCGGATAAGCAGAGTAGCCGCCCAGAATAATCCGGTGAATGCCAGCCGCATCCGAAGTTCTAAAAATTGACCCGACATTAAAGGCGCTGCGAATATTATGGGCAAAAACAATAATTTCTTTGCTAGTTTTCGGTGACTTCTTGTTTGATTTTCTCTTCTTCCTTTTCAACATGAGACAAAGACTTCTCTATTTTTTCCAAGGATTCTTTTATTCCGTCGACCCGCTCGGACAAAGTCAGAGTTTCTTCCAATTTAAGCTCGGTCACCTTGCGGCGGCCCCGAAAAGCATTAATAATAACTTCGTCCCCGATCGCCAAGGCGACAAAAAGACCCGATGAAAGCAAAATCAGGATTCCAATGATAACAGACAGCCAGGGATTCAGCAGAAATTCGTCGGCAAGATGCCAGATGCCCCGCCAAATCAAGACCACTCCGATAAAACCAACCAAGGCATAAAGTATCGGATAATGGCTTAAATTATGGCGAATTCGGTCTTCCAGAAGATCAAAAAATCTGAATATTTTTTTCATAAAGAATTATTATGGATAATCTATACGCGGAATCGCCTTGCTGCTCGCTAAGACGCCAGGCGCTGGCAAACAGGACAAAAGCTGGCGGAACGGCCACCGACTTTTATTTTTTCAATTACGCCTTTACATTTTACACATTTTTTTCCTTTTCTTCCATAGGCCTTAAGTTTGGCGGCAAATTTTCCCGGCTGGCCGAAGGCGTCCAAATAGTCACTCGAGGAAGTTCCTTTTAGTTTTATCGCCAGGCGCAGAATATCTTTTATCCCTTTAAATATTTTTTTAATATCCCCGTCTTTTAATTTTCTCGCCTGGCACAAGGGATGGACACCGGCAAAAAATAATATCTCGTCAGCATAAATATTACCGATGCCAGCCAGATTTTTTGGATCCATTAGAAATTGCTTAATCCTGACCTTGGGTTTTTTAGCAAGCAATGCTTGAAAATCAGCCAAGGTAAAATCTTTTTCTAGGGGTTCCGGACCGATTCCTTCTTTCAGGAAAAAGTTACCCAGTTCATCCGTCTTAACCAGCTTGATATATCCGAATTGCCGCAAATCATTAAAAATCAGCTGGCTTTTATCGGAGAAAGTAAAGATTACATGCGTATGCTTCCCCTTGGCAGTAGGCGCCGAAGGCCTGTATATTAGCTGTCCGGTCATTTTAAGATGAACCAGCATGGTCCAGCCGCCGGACAACCCGATGGTTAAAATTTTAGCCCGCCGGCTTAATTTTTCTATACTGGCGCCAATAACCGCTTTTTTGAATCGCCCGCTCGGCAGCTTGATTATTTTTGGCAATAAAATTTTTACACCGATAATTTTTTTACCGGCAACTAAATGGTTTAATTGATTTTTTATGGTTTCAACTTCTGGTAATTCGGGCATACGGCGATGAATAACTCTTAACAAATTATATAAAAAAATCGATAAAAAAACAAACCCTGCGGTCCAAGGACCTTGCGCAGGGTTTATCAGGCTAAAGTACGGTTTTTTTTACTTTCGCCGTTTCGGGGGGAATTGCCGGCAGATCTCGGCCGACGCGGTGCAAAACAGAGTACGCCGCTTCTTCTGCCAGCTCTCTTATGGTTTTTGCGTTCTTCATCTTCCTTTTTTCAACACTCCAGATAATCACGTCTTTGCCGCTGTCGCTTTCCGCGTACAAGACGATTAAAATCTCGTCACCATAAGAATCTTCTCGCAAATAGATCATTTTGTAGATCGCATCAAAACTTTTTTTGTCCGGCAAGGTTTCCGCCAAAACAGTGATTATCTCTTTGCCAAATTCGTCAAAAGTATCGACACTCGCAATCAGCCGGCAAGTGAATTCGTTCTGGCTGACCGTTTGGCGATTCCAAATTTCTTTGGCCGCTCCCGCGATAAAAACGAAAAAGAATAATGCGAAAAGACAAGCGAGCAACCACTTTTTGCCCATATTCCCTCCTTCAATCTCCGATTTTATAAAAGAACCTGGCCAGCGACGATAACCCGTTTAACGTCCGCTCCACGCGCCGAATAAACCAAGTGGGACACCGCATCAAAGCACGGTTTAAGATGCGGCTGATCAAAATTAAGCATAACTATATCAGCTTCTTTGCCGATGTCAATGGAACCGACTTGATCGCTAATTTTCAATGCTTTGGCGCCGTTGACAGTAGCCAAGTCCAGAATCATCTGGGCGCTGGCCGCTTCCGGATTTCTTTCGTTCCATTTATGAATAAGCGCTGCAATTTTTAAGCTTTCCAGCATATCCAAACTGTTATTCGAAGATGCCCCGTCTGTTCCAAGACAAACGTTAACCCCGGCTTTTGACAATCGGCCGAGCGGCATAACACCGGAAACTAATTTTAAATTAGAAGTCGGGCAATGCGCTACGGCGACCTTGCGATTAGCTAGAATTTTTATTTCTTCATCTGACAGCCAGCAGGCATGAGCAGCCACCACGTTGTCCCCCAAAAAACCAATCTTTTCCAAATATTCCACCGGCCGACAATTATGTTCTTTCTGGCAATTGATTATTTCTTCTTCGGTTTCGGCCAGATGGATATGAATTAATAATTTTTTATCATCAGCAAATTTTTTGCACCAAACTAAAGCTTCTTTTGAAACGGTATAGATAGAATGCGGCGCAATCGTTATTTTTATGGTTGGGTTTACTTTTGATTTTAATTTGTTAAAAGATTCTTCAATCTGCGCCGGTCCGATATTAAGGGCGCCAAGGTCGATAATTAACGGACCGACAAAGGCTCTCAAGCCGGATTTTTGAACCGCCTTAATCGTGGGCTCCGGCTGCCAATACATATCAAAAAAAGCAGTGGTCCCGCTAAGCAGCATTTCCCGGCAAGCCAGTTCGCTGCCTTTATAAATATCTTTTGGTTTAAGCTTGGCTTCGGCCGGCCAAATTTTTTCTGTCAGCCATTTTTTAAGCGGCAAATCATCCGCAAAACCGCGAAGCAGCGTCATCGCCGCGTGCGTATGCGCGTTAATTAGCCCCGGAATAATTACTTGATTTTTACCGTCAATTATTCTTTTTTTGGCCTTGGCATATTTTTTCTCAAGCTTCTTGGTTGATCCAAGATCAACTATTTTTTTATCCTCGACTAAAATTGCGCCGTTTTTTATAATTTGGCGCTCGTTATTTTGCGTTACAATCGTTGCCTCTTTTATTAAAATCATAAGCTAAGCGAACTAATGTCTAAAATATATCCCCGATAGTCTCCCCCGCCAACAAATTTCCAAGTCGGCAATCCGATTAATTGGCCGGCGGAATTAACCGCCGCTCCGCCTGAATTTCCCCGGTCAATTTGGGCGTCAGTGCCAAAATAAACATCGGTAACCGGCAAATTGCTGATGATTCCCTTCGTCACCGAAAAATCGAATCTGGCTGATTCGGGAAAACCGATAACGTAAACTGCTTGGCCAATTTGAGGACGGATAATTGCGGGTGAAAAATAGGAGAAAGACTCGGTGACCGGCAAGACATTAATAGTATCACCGTTTGGCGTTAAAATATCCTGAATCTTCAATAAAGCAGCGTCCCGATCCTGAAACAGACCAACCAAGGTTGCCCGGTATTGCTTGTTGTAATTTTGACCTTGCGCATCAAGGTCCTCGCTAAAAAGCGCTAAACAATAATCCGGCAAAGTTGACCCGACGCTGGACTTAACCACGTGTTCGTTAGTCAAAATTTTACCGTCAGCGCTGATCAGCACGCCCGAACCAAATTGCCAAGTTTGATAGAGTTTGTCTTGGCAAGCAACACGAACGACTTTGTCCTCCGGCTTCCAGGCGTTAATCAACTCGACATCCGAAGAAGCCGCCACGGCCTGTTGAGACCGCTGAGCCTGAACCTGGTTTAATTGTTTTTCCAACGAAGAAATCTGGCTTTTGGCCTTAGCCAATTCTTCTTGGGTTTTCAGGTCATTAGCCGACGGTGAATTGGCCGGCGGAATCAAGCTTGTTTTATAGATAATTTGCGGCGGCTGGTTTTTTAATTTTTCTAATTCTTCTTTTAATTTAGCAATTTCCTCGGCCGTCGACGAAGCACTGGCGGGCGGTTGAGACGACGGCAAAATCGCGGTTAAATTTGGCTGGCTGGACGGCCAGAGACCGCTCAAACTTTTATCTTTTGAATACCTGATAGCAAAAAATATCGCCAGGCTTAAGCCAGCGATTATGAATAAAAAAGCGCTAATAATTATTATTTTATTTTTCATAAATTAAATAAATAAAACAATAAGGAGGCATCTCCCAGCACCAGAAGAGCAAAGGCCAGCCAGCCGCCAAGCCTGCTCCAGCGCGAGCAACAAAAATTTCCCATCACCTTGGGACTGGATGCCAAACGTAAAATAAAATAAATCATAATCGGCGTTATGGCGCCAACAATTACCTGCGAGTAAAATAAAGCTTTTATCGGGTTAAGGTCAAAAAGCAAGGCAGCTAAACAAAAAATAAAACCAAAAGTAATAAGCCCGTAAAAACCTTTAGCCTTGCTCGGTTTTTTGTTCAAACCATCCGACCATTTAAAAAATTCGGAGACGCCGTAAGCCGAGGAAATAGCCAAAATCGGAATAGCTAAAATACCCGAACCGATAAGCCCGAGGCCGAATAATTTAGTCGCCCAGGGTCCGGCCAAGGGAGAAAGAGCTTGAGCGATGTCTTTAACGGTCAATAGATTAACATCTGCCTTTAAAACAACGCTGGCGCTGGCAACAATAACGAAAAAGGCCGCCAGACCGCTATAGATAAAGCCCAATTTCACGGCTCGGCTCGAAGCGTTGATTTGTCTGACATTATGTTCTTCTTCTATCTCTTGTTCCGTTTGCCAAAAAAAAGCGTAGGGCGAAAAACTGGTGCCGATCAATCCGAGAGCCGCCAGAAAATAAGCCGTATTAAATTTAATCGGAGGGATAACAATTGATTTAAAAATCAACCCCCAATCCGGCTTAGCCAAAATACCAGCGATAATATAAGCCAAAATAATACCGGAAAACCAGAAAAAATATTGGGCAATCTTTTTGTAGCTGTCAAAAACGATAATATACCAGACAAAAATTATTAACGGGACGATGAAATAAATATAGTTCCAGCTAGTCAATAACTGAAAACCGGCGGCCATACCGATGATGTCGGCAACCAGGGTCAAAAGATTAGCAATCACCAAAACCAACACGGACAAAAAAGCGATGCGCCGGCCAAAATGTTCTTTAATTAAAGTAATCAGTCCCTTTTTGGTTACGTCGCCGATTCGAGCCGTGATTTGATGAATGGCAATCAAGAGCGGCGTAGAAATCAAAAGCAGCCACAACTGGGAAAAACCGGTTGTCGCTCCAACCACCGAATAAGTCGAGATTGTCGCTGGATCATCGTCGGCGCTGGCTGTCACAATCCCCGGCAGGTAAGATTTACGGAAACGTTTTATCGGTTTTAGAAAAGATTGAAACATAATAGAAAAATAGTTGTAAGCTTTTTAATTATAACAAAAACCGCCTTAATTTCAAAGGCGGTTTTTAGAAATCAGAGGAAAATTATTCTAGCGTTACCCCGGTCGTGTAAGAATCGCGATCGGTAGAATTGATTTCATAGATTGCGTCCCAGTCAAATCCTCGATTATGGAATGCGTTTTCGGTCTTAATCCACTGTTTGGTACCTTTGTCGCCAGAAGGGGTCAGCTTATAAACCTTAGCATTCCCAACTACCCGAACCAAATCGGAAGTGACAAAAGAATCAATCACGCTTTGGTCAACATTCAATACGTCGGCCCATTTTAAGTGCTTATAGCTATTAAACACCGAGGGATTTAAAATCAGGCGCTTAAATTTTTTGTTGCCCACATATTTAACGATGTAAACGTCAAAGCCGTTGGTGGCCCTAATCATTGCGCCATCAGCGAAGATTTGTTCGCCCAAGACTTGGCCTTGCGGCTGGGTCGTTACGGGAATCGTTACGGTAGTCGTTGCGGTCGTCGTCGCCTGCGTTTGTTGCATCTGCTGAGTTAGCCAATCAACGTAAGCGCTGCTTGAAGTTCCGCCACCGCTACCGGAGGCTATAACACTAAAGTCCTTAGAATTGCTAGACAAACCATCGGAGTTTGTTACCGAAATTGCATAAGTGCCGGTTCCAATAGATGGAACTGTAATGGTAATTTGTGTTGTGCCAGAAGAAGAGATACTAGCACCGGCAGAGCCGAAAGTAACCGTTGCTCCGGGACTAAAATTAGTTCCTGAAATTGTTATCGATGAACCGTTATAACCGGAAGTCGGTGAAAGAGAGCTGATAGTCGGATTGACGCCTGCCACATAACTAGACATATGATCCATCAGCATGCCGATAGTATAAGTATAGACCGAACCGTTTACGACCGTGTTTAAGACTGTGCCGCCCGCGGCATAAGTCACGCCGTCTTTAGTTCCGGGCTTACCCGCTAGTTCCAATGTGCCATCAGGTTTATAATACCAAATTAATGGCGCCTTGGTATTAGTCGTTTCTAGAGTAACGGTCGTGACAAAATCGTTACTGAAAGTAATTTTTTCATCTGGGTTGCCCATCGTAATGACAACCGCGTCTGCCCCGGCCTTAGCAATGATTTCTTCGGTTGGTTTAACAATCTGCGGCGGATTAATGTTGCCAGTGTAAGCAGTGCCATCAGACTTTAATACTTCTGTTGCCGGCGGGATGACCACTTCAATCGTTCCCGTAGTTTCAGTACTGACAATCGTATCATCAGACTGCAAGGTTATTTGGACCGGGATGGTATTGGTTGTGCTCAAATCGATCGGGTCGCTAGTTGTTTGCTCCAAGGTTGAAGAATCAATAGTCAGCGGTGTTTTAACATTTAATTTTACCGAGCTTATTGTGTTAGTACCGCCGGCAGTTGTTACTTTGATATTATAATTTCCTGCCGCCGGAGCAGCCGCTAGGGTCGCGGTTATTTTTGTAGCCGTATTGGTATCAATTGTCAGAGCCGTATTGCCGGCATCATCCAAAATAACGGCGCTGGCGCTTAGTAAATTAGCGCCGATAATTTCAATCTTAATATTCGTATCAGTCGCACTGATGGTTGAAGGAATTACGTCGGTAACTGCCGGGAGCGGAATTGGCGCAGCCGTGACTTTGTAAGCCGAGACTAACGCAGCCGAAGTGCCATTGGCGTTAATAACTCTTAAGTCATAAGTTCCAACTGGCGCACCAACCGGGACAGAAGCCGTCAAGCTGGTCGCACTAATATAGGTGGCCGCTAGATCAAAGGTATTGCTGGAATTTGTAAATCTTAAAGTGTTGGCTCCGTCAACAAAATTCGTTCCGCTGGCGGTTATCGCCACTGCTCCGTCATTTTGGCCGGAAGCAATATCAAGCGAAGTAATCGTCGGCAAATTAGCCGCGGTTGCCAAAGAAACTGGTCCGTTGCTAATAGCCGAATTATTGCTGGCCTCATCTTGGGCCTTAATCGCAAAATAGTAGGTCGTGCCGGAAGTTAAACCCGTTACGGTAAAGCTCTCCGAAGAGCCCGAGCTTTTGGGCGCTAGAGAATTGAAGACCGTTGTGGCCGCGTCGAAATTATCCGCGGTTATCGCGCTGGTTGAGCGTTTAATAATGTATTTGTTTACGATACCAGTGGCGCCATCGTCACCCGTCGCCGTCCAAGTTAATTTAATTTGACTAGTAGCAGTTGTTCCGGCCTGCGCCGCCAAATCGCCAATAGCGCCCGGAGCCGTGGTATCGGTAGAAACCGCCGCGGCGGCTAGAGTTGTGCCGGAGGCTGTTGCGATATCCGAAACATTGCCCAAGCTATCGGTTAATTTAATCGCGAAATAATAAGTCGTATTAGCGCTTAAATTTTTTACCACATAGCCTTGCGAACCGCTAGCTGGTGTTGGCGCTCCACCCAAAGATGTTGCCGCGGCAAAATTATCAGCGGTTATCGCGCTGGTTGATTGCTTAATTGTGTAGAGACTGCCATTTGATTCGGTATTAGTCCAGCTTAGACCTAAAGAATTAGCCGTCTGAGCCCACGGTTAAATCCGAAGGAGCCGCGGAGGACTTATCAATGTTGTTCACGTCGTATTGCGCCACTTCACTCACGTTCCCCACCAAATCGGCGCTCTGGGCTAAAACCGCGCCATTTGCAACCATAGTTACCGGGCCGGTATAGTCCTCAAAGGCGCCATCATTGATAGCATATTGCTTAACGACCGCGTCGGCTGGATAAGTGATTGTCACCGCAACATCAGTATTGGTTGCCGCGGTTTTATCCGCGCTGAATGTTGCTTTAGCCGGCGGAGTAGTATCAATCTCGTATTTAGTGAAGTGCGCGACTCCGACAGTAAAAGTATAATCCGCGTAACTTGCGGTTTCCGGAGTGATCAATCCGCTCTTATCAAGGATATTTTCGCTATCATCCCGAGCAACCATTTTATCCAAAATCTCAATCGCAGTAGATTCCGCGGTAAATCCTAAATTATTTAATCCATAAAACACAATTTCTGCCGCCACTCCCTTCAACGACGGATCTTCGGTCAGACCGGCAAAATTTAAACCAATAACACCCGGCTGATTGGCATCCATTTTATCGCCCAAAGCTTTCAAAAAATCTGTTGTAGCTTGACTGGATAGATCCAGAGACGAAGTAAAGGTTATCTTACCCATTTTTACTCCGCTCATGGATTTCTCAAAATACAGACCAGAAAAATCTTTAATGCTAGAAGCCGTAACATCGCTAATATTGCTAGCAATCCCGTTACTTGATAGCGTGCTGGCTATTCCCTGAAACTCCGTCGCAATCTGCGCGCTGGACTGAGTCATATCGCCGTCAAAATACCATGGGTCATAATCTACATTGGCAGAAACAATTGTCCCAAAGTCCGGATACTCCGCGCCCCAATAGTTGTTTTCGGCGTTAACCGTCACTCCGGCGACAACATTTTGTACTCCCACGTTAACGTTAGGGCCAAAAATATTATTTTCGACCGTCACCGTGTCAGCGCTCGGATTGTCTTCAAACTGAACTGCCACCGCATCTGTCGGAGTTTTATAATCAATGATATTGCTAATAATATTTCCACTAACTAAAGCATTCGGAGTATTACCTTCTAACCCAATTGCGTGCGCCCAGAATCCTTCTAGATTACTAATGATATTATTTTTTATTTGAGCGTCTTGAGTCTGACCACCAGCTGCGGGTGAAGCATGGTTTATTAAAATCCCGTATGCTCCACGGCCTCCCAGTGCATAATCGCTTGTATCGCTGGTAACGTTTGAAATTTCGTTACTTTCTATTACTAAATTCGTAATATTGTTTGCGCCCGTTGACCAGCCGATAGCGATGCCATCGGCACTCTTTTTGTTTCCGCCCGCAATGCCGCTAATTTTATTGTTGCTGATAGTAATACTGTCAACCGTCGCGGCAGATGACACTATGCCTATGCCGAAATTAGTCCCAGAAGTTGTGACGTCGGCAGTTCCCACATCAGTTATTATATTGTTGACAATAACGATGTTGCTTTTATCCGAAGCATATATTGCCTGCTTACCAGCTGGATTAGTAATGGTTAGTCCTTTTATGATAACGCCGTCGGCGGAGATAGTAACAACGCCTGCGATGACCCCCTCGGTCTCACGCGTTTCCGTTGTGGAATTAGGATTTATGGTCGCATTCGGTCCAGATAAAGTTAACGCCTTATTAATCGTCAAATTTTCCACATATTCTCCTGCGGAGATATTAATTGTGTCCCCGTCAGAAGCAATAGCAATTGCTTCTTGAACAGTTTTAAAAGCGCTCTCTGGAGCAGTTCCGTCTCCGGAAGCCTCTATATTAGCATCAACATAATAAATTGTTGATGACGTCATTGCTTGCGCCGGAGATGCGCTAACAAAAAAACCGCCAATCATAATGATTGCGGCCGCGAATAAAATACCAATTTTTTTGGCATTTTTTATTGAGGTAATCAAACCCCAGTTTTGACTATTCATTTTTTATAAAGCGCTGCCCCCGTAAGTAAATTATGGAATCAGCCTGCAAGAGCAACTCTTTTTTATTAACTTATTTATTTAAAATAAAAAACCTAAACTATCCTCCCTAGGACACGTCTAGATTCCTATGACCACTATAACCATCGCCGGCGGATGTTGTCAAGCAAGCCTAGAATTTTTACTGAATGTCTATAGATATAAAAAAGCGCCTTGGAGTTCAAGACGCTTTCAGTTGCGACAAAAGATGGAAAAGGTTGGTTCCTATAGAGCGAAAAGCCCCAACCCCAAGGCTAAGTCGAAGATCTCTTTTTGCCCTCCGATCTTCGGAATAAAGCGGCAATTAAGTTTTTCCGCTTCTTTGCCTGCCAGATAATAATCGCTGTGCAGAACCAATTCAGAATCGAGCTTTAATTCTTTTCGAATCTTATCAATGAACTTATCACCGTTCATTCCAGGCATTTGAAAATCAATAATCATCAAGCTCGGAACGATTTTGTCCTGAATCAAAAGACTCCATGCGTACGATGCGTCCTCAGCCTGAATGATTTCCGGCATAATCTTGCCCGGAGCATCTAACAATTCAAAAAGTTCGTTTAAATAATCGATTAAAAGCTCACGAGCAAACAGATCATCGTCCACAATCATAATCTTTTTCATTCCCCCTCCTATATAATATTTTGTTTAAGAACAAAAAACCTCCCAATATGGAGTCTTATAAGTATACAATAAAATATTAATTTGTCAATTAGGCCCAGGCTATGTATGGCTGTCCCCGGGGCCGAAAATCACGGAATAATCAATTACGGGCTATTTTTTTAATTTGACGATGCCCACCCGCAAAGCATTTAAAATTGGCACAAAATCAGTAGCAAAATTAAAGGCCGCCGCACCAACCGGATTTAAAAAGCCGGCAAAAACCAAGCCCAATCCGAGGGCATTTAGAATCCCCCAAAGCACGAAGTTCTGTTTAATGATTTTCATATTGGCCCGGCCAAGCAAAATTACTTCGGGAATTTTTTCCAGATTGTCTTTCACCAAGGTGATATCGGCTGCCTCTATGGTTGCATCCGAACCGCCAATTCCCATCGCGATGCTCACGTCCGCCAGCGCCAGAGCAGCCGCGTCGTTGACGCCGTCGCCGACCATAGCCAAGATGCCGGAGTTTTCTTTTTTAAAATTTTCGATGCAGGCCAGCTTGTCTTGGGGCTTCAAATTAGCCTGATAATGTTTTATCTGCAATTCTTTGGCAACCTTGGCGGCAACTCGTTCGTTGTCGCCGGTCAAAATTATCCAGGATTTAACGCCCAAATTTTTTGTCTGAGCAATAAAAGCAGCCGCCATCGGCCGGACTTCGTCTTCCAAGGCCATTAACCCTAAAAATTCACCGTCGGCCAGCCCCAAAGAAGTAACGCTGTAACCGTTATTTTCCTGTTCTTTTATGGCGCCAAGCTGTTCGGCGCTGATCTTCACGCCGTTTTTTTGCAAAAAATCTATCTTACCGGCTAAAAATTTTTGGCCATTTTTTATAACCTCAATGCCATCACCCGGCGTTTCGTGAAATTCATCCGGGGCGATAATTTCGATATTTTTTTCTTTCAAATATTTAATGATTGCCACACTGGTTGGATGGCAAGAATTTATTTCGGCTAAACCAAAATGGCGCAAAAATTCTTCTTCGCCGCCGTTAAAAACAATCGTCTTTTTAATTTTTGGCCGGCCGGTTGTCAACGTGCCGGTTTTATCCGAAACAAAGTATTTAATCTTCGCCAAATTTTCAACGATGTCGGCGCCCTTAATCAAAACTCCGCGGCGTGCGGCCCGAGCAATTGCCATGGTAAAACTTAGCGGAATAGCCACCGCGATATCGTCGGCGCAAGCGACCAGAAGCACGGATAAGACCAGCTGGATATTATCCGCCGTGACCCAGAGAATCAACGCGCCAAATAGCATGACCACGATATACCAGGCCGCAAAGCGAGCCGCCAATTGTTCGTTCCGGCTTTTTTTCTGGCTCGCCTCCTCTATCATGGCAATTATTTTAGAAAAAGTACTGTCTTCGCCGATTTTTTCTGCCCGGACAACCAGAGAACCTGACTCGTTCAAAGTCGAGCTCAAGACATAATCATTAATCCTTTTGGTGACCAGCTCGCTTTCGCCCGTAATTGTCGCTTCGTTAATGCTGGCCTGACCAAAAACCACCCGGCCGTCAGCTGGCAAGCGATCACCCGATTCGACAACGATTAAATCGCCTGCTTTTATTTCTTCAATTGGAATTTCGGAAATTTCTTCTCCCTTTTTAATCTTTACTTTACTTGGCCGGTATTTTAAAAGACGAGAAATAATATTCCGTTCTCTAATTTTGGTCCAGAGATAAAAAATTCTGGCCGAAGCCAGCATTAAATTTATAAAAGCCGCCGAATGCCACTCCTTGGCCAAAAAACAAAAAATTAAAGCCACGCTGGCCAAAAGATCAATCGTCAGCTGGCGGTTAACCAGCGCCCCCAAGGCGCTTTTTAAAACCGGAAAGAGCCCGACAAAAGCCAGAATGATGAAAATTATCCTGTCATAGGGCAATGAAATCGCAAAGTGGATAATCAAAGCCACCGCTAACAGGATAACTAAAACGATATTCAAAACAATATTTGTCTTGAACCAAAAATCTTCTCTAGTTTTATTCTTATCCGGCATAATTAAGCTTCAATACGAGAAAAAAGAAAACTGCCCAGCATCAAAAGCGCAGCTGTTAAAATTCCTAAAATTAAAAAATCCAGACCTAGTCCAAAATGAGAACCGTTAACCAAGGTACCGCGCAATCCATCGACGCCATAAGAAAGCGGGTCAAGATAGCTAATTATTTTTATGCCAGCTGGTAAATTAGCCAGCGGGAAGAGCGCCCCAGACAAAAAGAAAAGCGGCATCACTAAAAAATTCATAATCAATTGAAAGCCTTGCATGTCTTCCAGAACCGAAGCAATCGCCGTGCCCAGAGCCGTGAAAAGAAGGGCGATTAAAAAGACGAAGAAAAAAGCGGGAATTAATAAGGTTAAATTTATCGGCCGGAAACCCACAATCATCGCCAGACCAAAAACAATTAACCCCTGAAGTGTGGCCACCGTCGCTCCGCCAAGCGTCCGCCCAATCATAATGTCCAGACGAGAAACCGGCGCGACCAGCGTTTCTTTTAAAAAACCAAATTTCCGATCCCAGATAATTTCAATGCCCGAAAAAATAGCGGTAAAAATTATGCTCATAGCGATAATGCCCGGGGCTAAAAATTGGATATAACTGCCGCCGCCGGCTTTTTGATAGATCGGCCCGAAACCAAAACCCAGTGCCACCAAAAATAGCACCGGCTGCCCAAGCGACCCGATGATTCGGGACTTGGAACGGAAATATCTTTTTAATTGCCTTAGCCAAAGAATATAGATAGTGCTCATAAATGTTTATCTTTTTTGATGATTAATCATACGCAGCCGCTCGCGCATTCGATCGCTGCTAGAAGCATCTTCGTCACGCAAGGTCTCTCCCGTTAAAGCCAAAAACGCGTCTTCCAACGAATCACTTTTGGTCAGCTCTTTTAACTTTTCCGGCGTCCCTTGTTGAATAATTTTACCATGGTCGATAATTGCAATCTCATCGGCCGCGCGACTCGCCTCTTCCATATAGTGCGTCGTAAAAAAGACCGTGATGCCTTCTTGTTTGTTTAAATTTTTAATATAGCTCCAGATATGATTGCGAGTTTGCGGATCAAGACCAAGCGTCGGTTCGTCCAAAAAGAAAATTTTGGGATGATGTAAAATTCCCCGGGCAATTTCGAGCCGCCTTTTCATCCCGCCGGAAAAATTTTTTACCAAATCGTTTTGGCGGTCCCAAAGTTCAACGTATTTTAATAATTGTTCGATTCTCTCCTGCCTAATCTTTTTGGGCACCTTAAAAAGAATCCCGTGAAATTCCATATTTTCTCTGGCTGTCAATTCGTCGTCCAGACTGGCATCTTGAAAAACGATGCCGAAAGAACGCCGCACATCATTGGCGTTTTCCTGAGGATCCTTTCCGTCGATTAAGACTTCGCCGCTTGTCCGCTTGAGCAACGTAGTCAAAATCCTGATAATAGTTGTCTTGCCGGCGCCGTTGGGCCCCAGAAAACCGAAAATTTTTCCCCTTTCGACCGAGAAAGAAGCACCGTCAACCGCCGTGAAATCATTGAACTTCTTAACTAAATTTTTTACTTCGACGATATTATCCATTTTTTTTATTTAGGAATTTACCGATTAATTTTCTGGATAAATAGATTATGGCTGCCAGCAGAATAATAACGGCCAACAGGCTCAGGCCGATATAACTCCAAAACATCGTCAGCGGATTTTTATTAAAAAAATATTGCTTGATAACCGGCAACGTTACCAGGGTATTCCAGATTTCCTCGGGCGGGAAATATTCCGTCTCGCCGATAACCAGAGAATATTTCCCCTGATTTTCAAGACAAGGCTTAACGCTTAACTCCGGATGACAAGTTGTTTCAAAACCGCTAAACACCCGGATTATGTATTTCCCGGCCGGAACGCGCTGTTTCGCTTCCGGTCCCCGCCAATAATAATCGCCGCCAAAGGGTTCATAAACTTCTGTCCAGGCGTAACGAGAGCCATCAAGCGCTGCGATTAATTCCATATCGCTCTCCAGCGAGCGATAAATTTCAGCCGAGATTCCTTTATTAACTTCGGGCATTTTCGGCACCAGCACGCCAACATAAAGATTAAAATCCTTATCCGAATTAATTTCAAAAATTTGCGCTTCCCCTTTCAGCTGTCCGTAAAAAGCCTGTGAAATTTCCGGATTCTGCACCGATACGGAATCGACGCCATTAACCAAGCGCGGATTATGGGCTAGAACGGCAAAAGGCAGGCATAAAAAAACAGCCGAGAAAATTAAAAACGCCTTAAATGATTTGTTAGACATGAAAAGGTTATTCATACCTCAAAGCTTCCATCGGACTTTTTTTAGCGGCTTGGCGCGCGGGATAAATGCCAAAGATCAGACCGATCAAACCCGAAACACCGAGGCCAAGAATGGCGGCCGAAATCGGAAAATTATAGCCCCAGGCTAAACCGGAAAATTTATTGATGCCGAAAGCAATCAGTAAAGACAAGCCCACGCCCAAAGAGATACCGATAATTCCACCCATCGCCGTTAAGCCAATCGATTCCAGCAAAAATTGCAGCAGGATATTTTTGCTGGTAGCGCCCAGCGCCTTGCGCAAACCGATTTCGCGCGTTCGCTCCGTGACCGAGACCAGCATAATATTCATAATGCCCACGCCGCCGACAATTAACGAGATAGCAGCGACCGCCGCCAAGAACAGAGTCAGAACGCTTGTGATTGTTCCGACGGTTTTTATGGCGTCGGCTTGCGTCTCCACAAAAAAATCATCTTTTTCAGGATCGTCGATATTATGCGAATTCCGTAATGTAATTTTTATATCCTCAACTGTTTTATCAACATTTTCTTCCGCGTCGGTTTCAACCGCCAAGCGATTAAAATATTTAATGCCAAAAATATATTGCTGAGCCGTGGTGTAAGGAATAACCGCAACACTGTCAAAGTTAACCAACGATCCGGCTCCCTTTTTTTCTAGGACGCCGATGACCCGGAAATTGCGACTTTTTATTTTTACTTTTTGACCGATTACCTCCTGATTGCCAAAGAGATCTTCTTTAATTTTTGAGCCGATAACCACGACATCGGCGTAGCTTTGCACGTCTTCTTCGGTTAAGCTTCGGCCCTCGGCCGGATAGATGTCGTAAAGTTCAGAGAACATTTCGTTAACGCCAAAAATTGTCGGCCGGGTAGCGTTGCTTTCAAAAATGACTTTTTCCGAACCAAAAACCACCGGCATAATTTTGGCTAGATGAGGCACGTTTGCTTTGCTTGATAAAAGTTCCAGGTCTTTTTGTTTCAGCGAATCGGTAAAGGTGGCCAAGGCGTCCATCATCCCCTTGGGCTGGCGACCGGGTGAGATACCAATAGTTTTTGAACCAATGCCTTGAATCTGGCCTAGAATCAAATCCTGCGCCCCCTTGCCCAGCGACATCACCATCATAATGGCGGTAATACCAATCACGATGCCCAAAATCGTTAAAGCCGAGCGGGATTTATTCGCCCGCAGACCGTTAAAGGCGGTTTTAAAGCTATATTTTAAAGTCATAATTATTTGATAAATTGATCAGCTGATAAACGGTTATCCACTCGGCGATCACTTTCGATTTTGCCATCGCGCACGAAAAGAATTCTTTCGGCGTGTTCGGCTGTATAGGTTTCGTGAGTAATCAAGATTATCGTGTGGCCCATTTTTTCGTTAAGCGTTTGCAAAACTTCCATAATAGCCTTGCCAGATTTTGAATCCAAGTTTCCGGTTGGTTCATCCGCAAAAATAACTTTAGGATTATTAATTAAAGCCCGGGCAATGGCCACGCGTTGCTTCTCGCCGCCGGAAAGCTGAGCCGGTTCGTGTTCCAAGCGATGTTCAAGCCCCACTGTTTGAATGACCTTTCGCGCCATATCATCCCACTCTTTTTCTTTTATGCCCGAATAGAGCAAGGGCAATTTTACGTTTTCCAGAACCGAAGTTCGAGCCAATAAATTAAAATTCTGAAAAACAAAACCCATTTTTTTATTGCGCACGTGCGCTAATTCTTCATCCGTCAAATCCGATTGCGATTTTCCCTCAAAAAGATATTTTCCGCCGGTAGAATGATCCAAGAAACCTAAGATATGAAGCAAAGTTGATTTGCCCGAGCCGGACGGCCCCATGATTGCCACAAATTCCCCCTCCTTGATATCAAAGGTTACCCCGCACAGTGCCGTAGTTTGCGTCCCGTCATAAAAAGTTTTTTCCAGGTCTTTCACGACAATCAGCGGCTGGTTGGTCTGGTTTTGATTTTCAATCATATCGATTTAAAAAACGTTATTTTATGCTCGTTCCATAGCTGACAACCTTTTCGCCTTCGCTCAAACCGGAAATAATTTCTACGTTGCCGTCAACACCTTTCAAGCCAATTTTTACTTTTCTTTCTTCAATTTGATTGTTAGCCTTAACGACCATAACGAATTCTTCACTATTTTTTTGTACTATCGCCCGTTGTGGTACAGACAGAACGCTCGTTCGCTGAGCCGTTGAAATATCGATATTAGCCGTCATGCCGGATTTTATTCGCTCGTCTTCTTTGGCAAATTGAAAAGTTGTTTTATAAGTAGCGACGCCATCGACTAGAGTTTCGGCCGGCTCGATTTCCACAACTTTCGCCTCAAAAAGAGTGTCATTACCGTAAGTATCCAGCGTGACCCGGGCCAGATCATTTAACTTGACCTTGGCAATATCAGCTTCCGGAATATTAGCCTCAATCTCAAATTGAGCCGCGCTCATAATTGAAATCAATAATGAATTTTGCGCAACGATTTCCCCAACCTTAGTATTCTGCTTAGTGACGATACCATTCATCGGCGAAATAATGACTGTTTTGGCTAATTGTGCCTGAGCACTTTCCAAATTAGCTTGAGCTGATTGAACCTGCGCCGACTGAGCGCTAATCTGTTCTGGCGTTGAACCGGCTTGCTTTAGAATCAGTTGATCCTGAGCGGAGGCCAAAACGTTCTGAGCCGTATTGACCGCCGATTCAGCAGTTGTAATACTGTTTTGATTAGTCGCCTTTTGCGTTACAATCGCTTGTTTTTTAGTATTGACGCTGGTAATCGCCGCCGCGACATTCGTCCGGCCGGTATTAATATAATATTTATAATTCGTAATAGTTGCGGACGTTAAACCGGTTGCCTCATTTACAGCACTGCTTAGGGTGTTTAAAAAATTCTGAATAATATTTAGATGATTTTCACCCTCAGTCAAAGCAAGATCGAGGCTCGCTCCGTCGGTCGATAAATTATCCAGCTCCTGTCTGAACTGAATCATTTCCTGATTTACAGCACGCCGTTTCGACTCCGAGTCAGAACCCAGCTGACTACTGGTATAAAAAGTTAGCTTAGGATTATCGGAAGAGTCGTTAAGAAAAAGATCGTCTATCTGCTTGTTGACCGCATCGTCGGCTTTGACGTAAGCATCATTCAGGGTGTCTTTAACTCCTTCGTAAAGACTATTTAGATCCGAACTGGCCTTACTTTTGATATTTGTTAGATTGCTCTGGGCGTCAGCTAAAGATTTTTGAGCGTTGCTCACGGCCGTTTCGGTAATCTGTAATTCTTCGGAACGAGTACCCCTTACCAGCGCATCAAGATTCGCCTGCTGAGCGGCCAAATTCGCCCTGGCCTGAGAGACTTGCGCCGCCAAATCACCGTTTTCCAAGATGGCCAGAACTTGTCTGGCTGTCACTTTGTCGCCGATACTAACGTTTATTCTAGCCACCTTGCCGCCTCTTTCAAAAGCCAGATCAACCGCTTCCGCTGGTTTTACTCGGCCAGTCACGCTAACCTCTTGAGAAAGATCGCCTTTTTTAACCACCGTAAAATCATAAGGCGATTTGTTGCTGTTCTTCGAAGAAAAATAAATTACGGCAAAAAGACCGACGACAATTACTGCTAGAATGATAAACCATGGCTTTTTAAATAAACTCTTCATAACTTTTTCTCCTTTTTATTGTTAAAATTATAAATCTTTTTGTAAATCGCAATTAATTGTTTTTTTTCTTTTTCGGTCAAACAGGTAAAAATTTCTTTTATGTGAGCGGTCATTTCTTTGAATCCTCTGTCCAGCACCTTTCCGCCTTTCGTTGTCATTTGCAAAGAAACAATGCGCCGATCACTCGGGCTAAAATCCCGAACGATGAGCTTATCTTTTGCCATGCCTTCAACCAAAGATGTGGCTGACGGCGGCGTAATAGCTAAAAAATCCGCCAAATCTTTCATCGAAGGTTTTTTTCGGTTTTTTACAAATCCTAAAACCTGAACTTTCAAAGGAGAAATTCTAGAAAAATCTATCTGGTACCGCTTATTAAGGCGGCCGTGAATCGAACGGATAACGCCAAAAATCAAAGTGACCAGCTCGTCCGCGTTTTCTTTTTGAACCGGCATAACAATAAGGCTATCAAATTATTAGATAGTCTAAGTATATTCTTTTCCTGTCTTTCGTCAAGCCTGTTTTTTATTATCTCAAGACCAGTAGCCAGAAAGCCAGCGCGAGCACTATTCGGTAGACGCCAAAAGCGATAAAACTGCGTTTTTTTATGAAATTAAGCAAAAATTTTATGCTTGCCAAAGCGACGACGAACGCGACGATAAAGCCAATAGCCAAGAATTGAAATTGGTTCAATGAAAATTGTTGCCAATTTTTATAAAAATCAAGAGCGGTTGCTGCCACCATCGTTGGCACCGCCAAAAGAAAAGAAAACTCGACAATCGCCTTTCTTTTAACGCCTAAGGCCAATCCGCCTAAAATTGTCGCAGCCGAACGGGAAACACCCGGAATCATGGCTACCGACTGCGCGACTCCAATCAAAAAAGATTTTCCGTAAGAAATTTTTGCGATGCTGTCGCTGTCTTCTTCCTTCTCCTTGTGCCAATATTCAAAAATTATGAGCAAGACTCCGCCCAGGAACAATGACCACAAAACGACCGTATTACTGGCCAATAAAAATAATTTAACAATTTTATAGAAGATTAACCCTAAAATTCCGGTCGGCACGAAAGCAATCGCCAGCCTTTTAATTGTTTCCCGGTCGGTAAAAAGCGGCCGCCAATAAAGAGCGATGACTGACAAAATTGAACCCAACTGAATGGCAATTTCAAAGCTTTTTAAAAACTCGCTCTGGGCAAGCCCTAAAAGACGGCCGGTTAAAATCAAGTGGCCGGTTGAAGAAATGGGCAAGAACTCACTAATGCCCTGGACGATGCCAAAAATAATAGCCTGCAAAAAATCCATTTTTTTATTTTAACAGAATGGCAAGATTCATTAATTTTTTATGGCCGCGGCGACCGTTTTAACAACGCGCTTGTCAAAAGGCGAAGGCATGATGCAGTTTCGCGTTGGTTTTTTTACTAAAGCCGCCAAATTTTTTGCTGCCCGTAATTTCATTTCCGGCGTAATTTTCTTAACGTTATTATCCAGCGCCCCCCGGAAAATTCCCGGAAAACCGAGAACATTATTTATCTGATTCGAAAAATCCGATCGGCCGGTGGCCACAACCGCGGCTCCGGCTTTTATGGCTTCGTCGGGCATAATTTCCGGAATGGGATTAGCCATCGCAAAGACGATTGCGTCTTTATTCATGCTCTTTATGTGTTCGGGCTTAAATAAGTTAGCCTTGGATAAACCCATTAAAACGTCCGCACCTCTTATTGCTTCTTCCATGGAACCCGAAACATTGCATTTATTGGTAACCTTGGCTATCTCGTCCTTAAAAACATTTTTGTATTCCCGATTCCGGCAAATAATCGCCTCACTATCGATCAAAATGACATCTCCGGCACCGGCTAGGAGCAATAATTTGGCCGAGGCCATCCCGGCCGCCCCCGATCCCACGATTACCACCTTGCTTTGATTTAATGATTTTTTTACTACCTTTAAAGCGTTTATCATGGCGGCCAAAATAACCACCGCTGTGCCATGCTGGTCGTCATGCATCACGGGAATATCCAGTTCGCTTATTAATCTTTTTTCTATCTCGAAGCAACGCGGCGCGGAAATATCTTCGAGGTTTATCCCGCCGAAAATTGGCGCCATATGCTTTACTGTTTCCACAACCTCGTCAACCTTTTGCGTGTCTAAAATTATCGGCCAAGCATCCACGTTAGCAAAAGCCTTAAACAACTGACATTTCCCCTCCATCACCGGCATTGCTCCCTCTGGACCGATGTTCCCAAGCCCCAGAACCGCTGAACCGTCAGAGATGACCGCTACCGTGTTTCTTTTTATGGTAAAATCGCGTACTTCATTTTTATGCTCAGCAAGATAAGAAGCAACCGCCCCGACTCCCGGAGTGTAATAAAGGCTTAAATTTTTAGCGGTTTTTACTGAAACCTTGCTAACAACCGAAATCTTGCCTTTTAATTTTTTATGCAGTGAAACCGCTTTTTGAGCAAAAGGATTTTGTTTTGACATATATTTTTAGATTTAATGCCTTTTTAAAATATAATTTTATCAGAATGAAAAGAGGGGCCGGCTTTGGACCCTCTTTCAAAAACGGCCATTTTTTGCGTCATGAGCAAATGACCCCCGACCAAAAACAATTTCCAGGCCCAGACTCCCAAAAGGGAAAAAGAACTTGTGCTCGGAATTGCCTCGATCGGGATTTACCGTTACGATAATCTGCGTATCATCTCTTTCGATTTTTCTGAGAACCCCCGGATCCTTAAAATCATGAATGACAACGCCATCTGAATCTTTTATACAGAAAGGGGTGCCGCTGGTTGAGTGCATCTCGTAAACCCGGCCATTATTTCCGCTCATCTTAATCCTCCTTTCCAAAGTTAAAGAACAAGAGCTTTTGCTCCTAGCCGCTGTTTTTAACGATAACGCAAGCTGGCAATTTTTTTACCAGCCTTTTTTTGTTGCTTCTTTTGAGCTACCTTTTTCTTTTTATACATATTGTTATTATTTATCCGGTAAAAGTTTCCTATAAATTTTATTGGCCAAAACGCCAAGAGCCGCAAGATAAATCAGAAAAGCAATAATCCAACCGACCAATGGAATCAATTTTATAATTGCGAGAGCCAGAACACCCAGAAGTATCAGCCACCAATTAAGTTCGGTTTCCTTTCTTTTGAATAAAAACTTAGCGATTAAACTGGCCGTCAATAGACTGCTGACTGCGGCTGCTAAAATTGCGATGGCAACAAAGAGGAATCCTCCAATTATCGCCAGCGGAAAACCGATAACGGTTATCAAGCAAATAATCGCCGCAATTGGAATCATAAAGAGTAAGACAAGGCCGCGAATTAATTCCCGACCCGGAGAAGAAAAAGCCGCCGTTATCATGTTCTTGGACTCGCTCGCCCACAAATAAAACATAAGCCAAGCTAAAATCGTTGCTCCGGCTATCCCCGCCAGCCACCAAAAAGTCATAAAGGCTAACCAGGGAAATTTATGAGTATAGGCTGGTTTTTTGATTTGCTTCTGATGAAAGACCACGTCGCCGTTAATTTTTGCGCCACTGACGATATTCGCTTCTTTTTGAGAATAATAATCAAAATTTCCAGCAACCTTAGCCGCTGAGCCCAAGGCAACTTCTGCTGATCTAATTTCTAAATTCTTCCCGATTGAACCGTCCACGCTGGCCCTTCCGCCGACTAGATAAGCGCTTTTAGCAATTGAAGCTCCGTTAGCCACGCTGATATCTCCGCCGGCTACGACAAGCTCTCCGCCAATCTGGCCACTTATAACAACTGTTCCGCCCATAGCTCGAACGTCTTGCCCGACCCGTCCGTTAATGTTAACCGTTCCGCCGGTAACAAGAATATCACCGGTCACCGCGCCCAAAACATTGATGGTTCCGCCGGCAACGATTAAATCCCCATTCACCGTTCCGAGCAGATTGAAATTGCCGCCAGTGGCATAAAGGTTATCTTGGATAACCTCAGTTGAATTTAGAGTTTTGTCACCCGCTCTAAATTCCGCACCGAAAGCCGTTGCTGGCAAAAGCAAGGCTAAACCGACAAACAAACCTACGTATTTTTTCATAATTTTAATTATTAATTATTATATTTTTAAATAAACGACACAAGGTTTCAATAGTTCATCTTTGAGTAAAGATTCCCCCAACTGAAAATTTTGTCTGCATACCAGAGACCAAAGACGATAATGCCTAACAAAAAAATCCCCAAAATAACAAACCTAATTATTTTCGCATTAAGTTTCTGGCTTTTTGTTTCGCCAAGACCGGCAAAAGCCTCGTCAATATATTCTTTTTTCCAATTGACCGCTAACAATTCCCTTTTAATTTCGTTATCTTTAATGCCAGCCAAGCGAGCTTGTTTTATATAATCTAGAAGTGTCTGCTGCATATTTTTTAATCAGCTTTTGATATTTTTATCGAAACAATCTCCGGCGTATTGCCGATTCTCATCGGCGGGCCCCAGGTGCCGGCACCGCTGCTGGTATAAATTGAAAACTCGTTCTCAACGCTAAGTCCATAATAATACCTTCCGTATATCATGCGGGTGAACATCCCCAAGGGAATAGTCTGTCCGACATGAGTATGTCCGGACAATTGAAGATCTACCCCGTTCGCCTTGGCCTGAACGATATTGGTCGGCGCGTGGTGCATCAGAATGCTCGGCCTTGCTTGATCAAATCCCTTTTCTTTTAGGGAGGAAAAAATTTCCGATATATCTCTTATTTTACCCGTTACGCTTGGCGCCCCATGGCTTCCTTGGTAACTAAGGCCGACTAATTGCAACCCATTCAAATCAACAAATTCATTGTCCAGAACCTTTATACCGGATTCCATTAAGACCAGATAAGCCCTGTCTATTCCTAAAAACGTCTCATGATTGCCGATAACGAAAAAAGTTCCCTCCTTAGATTTGATGCTTTTTAAAGCATCAATAAAAACGCTTAGGTCCCCGTCCATCCCGTCAAACAGGTCACCGGTTATTAAAACCAGGTCGGGATTTTGAGTATTGGTTTTGGCCACGATATCTTGCAAAAATTTCACGCCATGAACGTGTCCCAGATGAACGTCCGAAAGCTGAACAATGGTTTTGTTCTGCCAGACAACCGGTAAATTTTTAATCTTAATTTCGATGTTTTTTATTTGCGGATGAAAAGCATTCCAAACCCCGAAAATAAAAAGAAGCCCGGAGAAAGAAAAGACTACCGTGCTGACAAGCGGCAGATTAAAATCAATATTTGTTAACCCGGCCAACCAAAATAGAATCCAGATTAAACAAGCCCCTAGAAGAAAACAGAGAGCCAGACCAAGCCAGGAAGCGGAAAAGATATAGAAAAAATTAAGCAGCGAATTTTGTTTTAGGTGAGAAAGCGCCGAGAAAATAAAAAAACTGATCGGCAACAAAAAAATGACCGTTAGAATGGTTCCTCTGAGAGCGTGCCCCACAATTCCAAAAAACCTGATCACCGAATAATAAAGAAAATAATGGGCGCCAAAAAATATAAGTGCCGCCAAAAGGAGAAGCGGAATAAGCCTGAAAGTTGCCGTGTTGCTCATAAAGATATCTACAACAAGTATTATACCAAAAGATTATTAACTTGGCGACCCCTTTAAGCGGTTAATATCCCCGCCGCTGCCTTTGTCCCCGCCAAAAAGCCCGTGCTCCAGCAGATTTGCAGATTGTAGCCGCCGGTTGGACCGTCAAGGTCAATAATTTCTCCGGCAAAAAATAGGTTTTCGATTATTTTTGATTTCATCGTCCGAGAATCAATTTCTTTTAAATCAACGCCGCCGCTGGTCACGATTGCCTGGTCAAAGCCCATCAGCCCCCTGACCCCCGTTCTTGAGCTTTTTAAAGTAACGGCTATTTTCCTTCGCTCTTCCCTCGTAATGGCGTTTAATTTTTTATGCGCATCAAGACCGGAAAACCTGATAACGGTTTCGATCATTTTTTGCGGCACAAGATCCGGCAAATAATTTTTAAAATCCTTATTGCCGTTAGCGGAAAAATCGCGTTGCAACCTTTTGTCCAATTGAGCGATATCCAGAGCTGGCTTAAGATCGATTTCGACCGTGACGTCTCCTTGGGGCAAAAGTTCGCCGATTTTCTTGCTGATATCCAACACAATCGGCCCGCTTAATCCAAAATGAGTGAAAAGCATTTCGCCAAACCGGAAATCTTGTTTTTTGTTGCCCTGCCAAAGATTAAGCTGAACATTTTTCAAGCTTAGTCCCTGTAAATTTTTGGGCCAAACTTCTTTTGTCTCAACGGGGACTAAGGCCGGCACCGGCTTAACCACTTTGTGTCCCAAAGCGCTAGTCCAGGCATAGCCGTCGCCGGTCGAGCCGGTTGCGGGATAGGCCTTCCCGCCGGTGCACAGAATAAAAGCCTTGGCGCTAATATTATGCTCGCCTAATTTTATACTGATAATCTTTTTGCCTTTCAAGTTGAATCCTAAAACTGTTTCCCCCGAAAATATTTTAACTTTTTTTTCTTTCAAATACTTTAACAAAACTTCAAGCACATCCTGGGCTTTGTCCGACTCGGGAAAAACCCGGCCGCCTCGTTCGATTTTTGTTTTAAGCCCCCGGCTTTCAAAAAAGTTGATGACTTCCTCCGGACCAAAAACAGCCAGCGCCGAAAAAAGCCACTGACCTTTTTTGTCCAGCCTCTTGATAAATTCCTTATCGTTAAATTCTGCCTGAGTAATATTGCAGCGGCCCTTACCGGTTATTAAAAGTTTCCGCCCAAGATTTTTATTTTTATCGATAAGGACTACTTTGGCCCCCGTCTCCGCCGCCCGTCCCGCGGCCATCAAACCAGCCGCCCCGGCGCCAACTACCGCCACGTCAAATTCTTCTTGCGTATTTTGCGTCATATTTTTTCTTTAGCTGCGGACATCCTTGCCCAGCAAATAGACATAAATGTCCAGGAAGGCCAAAAACAGGCTGACCGCCAATGGCCCCAGCAAAAAACCGATCGGCCCCAAAAGAGTCACGCCGCCCAAGACCGAAAGGATTACAAGGAGAGGGTGAAGATGCATGCCCCGCCCGACCAATCTCGGACCCAGAAAATTATCAATTAATCCCACCGCCACTATTCCCCAGAGAATCAGGCCGACCATCGGCACGATTTTATCGCTTAAGAATAAAAATGCGATTGAAGGAATTATGACTAAAGAAGTTCCGACCCCGGGAATAAGAGCGGTAATGGCCGCAACGGTGCCCCAAAGAACAGGATTAGGAACGCCAAAAATAGTTAGTCCTATGGCGGTTGAGGTTCCTTGAATAATCGCAATCACTAAATTTCCCTTAACCACCGAATTCACCGCCAGCTCCAATTTGTTTAAAATTGTTTCATCTTCCGCGCTGCCCAGCGGGCTCAAATCAACGATTGTCTTTTTTAACTTCTCTCCGTCTTTTAATAGATAATAAAAAGCTACCAAAAAGATGAAAGAGTTCACCAGCAATTGAGCCAGATTGGAAAAAATAGCGCCCAAATTATGCAGCAGCCAAGTCGCCCCATTTTTTAAATATTGATCCGCATTAAAATTGAAAGAAAAGTCTTTGGCGCCGGGAAACATTTGTTGGGCCTGGTTGACCAGATCCTTAAAAACATTAAAAATAACATCCCGGCCGCTATTTTCGGTCAAGAAAAGATACAGCTGCTGAGCCTCCCGAAGAATCTGAACACCCAGAAAAGTCAACGGCGTCAAAACAAAAATCATAATAAGCAGAGTTGTAATCATCGCCGCCAGACCCCGGCGCTGGCGGGTAAATCTTAAGACGCGATGATAAAGCGGTTGAGCGACTACTGCCAAAATTATGGCCAGAACAAGAGAGAACAGAAAAGGACGAAAAATAAAAAAAAGTAAAACGGCCGCCCCAGCCAGAGAAACTAGCAGGAATCTAAATTGGGGACGAAAAAGATCATTAGCCATAGGATAGACGATTATTAAATTAGTTACTTAATTATAACACGAAAAATCGGCCTAGTATTTTTGTTTAATAATTTTTCGTAAAATTTGCTCGACTTTTTTAAGTTTATCCACGTCGTGAATTGAAATCGGAATTATTTCTTTAGCCACCGTTTTGAGTCTTTTAATTTTTTTATTCAATTCCTCTTCGGTTAATAGGTCGGACTTGCTTAAAAAAATATATTCCGGCTTATCTAAAAGCTTTTCATTGTAAGCACCGAGTTCTTTTCTGATAATCCGATAATCTTCGGCCGGATCTTCCGACTCCGCCGAAATAAAATGGAAAAGAGTGTTCGTGCGCTCAACGTGACGCAAAAATTTAAGACCGAGCCCCTTGCCGCCGGAGGCGCCTTCGATTAGTCCGGGAATATCCGCTAAAATTAATTCATAATAGACACCCAGGTTCGGATCCAGCGTGGTAAAGGGGTAATTGGCGACCTTGCTTTGAGCGTTAGTTAATTCATTAAGCAGGCTCGATTTACCCACGTTGGGCAGGCCGACAAAACCAACGTCGGCGATAAGCTTAAGTTCGAGCCTTAATTCAACCTCTTCGCCGGGCAAGCCCTCCCGAAATTCAGTCGGACTAGTATTGACCGATGAACGAAATTTGAAATTGCCCTTTCCACCTTTGCCGCCTTTAGCCACCAACAATCGCTGGCCGATGGAAAGGATCTCTTGATCTTGACCCCGCGTTAAATCATGAATCACCGTGCCCGTTGGCACTTTTAAAATGACATCTTCCCCATCCGCTCCGTCATTAGATTGCGGCTTCCCGTGTTCGCCATTTTTTGCCGTTATCTCTTTTTTATAGCGAAACTGAAAAAGCGACCCCAAATCCGAGATGCCTTCCAAATAAACATCGCCGCCCCGGCCGCCCGAAGCGCCAGTCGGGCCCAAGCTCATTTTGGAGCTGTTAAAAGCCACCGCTCCGCAGCCGCCCGAACCAGCCCTAATTTTAATTTTTACATCATCTATTAGCATTTATTTACGATAACACGGCTATCCGCTCTTATCAATTTTTTACAAAATAAAAACCGCGGAGTTTGCTCCGCGGCTATCGGTCATTTTCCGATAATCCGGTTAACCATATAGTTCAAGCCGTCTATTGTCGTCGTCGCTTCATAACCAGTTTCGTCGCCATCCCCTTCAGCGATTCTCGGCAAAGAGGTCGGCGTAGAGCCGTAAAGCCAAAGATTGTGTTTCTGGCTGAGCGCTTCCAATTCGGAGACAAAAGACAAGATTCTGTCTTTTTGGGATCGGCTCTTCCAAGGAAGAGCGGGCCAAAGAGCTTGAGCAATTCTTAAAACGAAAGCCATCGACGCCTGCTCTATCGGCCTGACGGCAAAAAGATCTTCTTCAGTAACCGACCTCAAATCATAAGGCGGTTCAAGGCCAAACGGCTGGCCCAGATTTTTCTCGTTGACAGCGCCCCGGGCATCCCAAAATCCTCCGCCCGGATTGCGGACAACCGCGTGACGAATTTCCTTGTTTTGCATTAGACCAATTATTGGCCAGCCTAATTCTTGAGACAAGACGATAGCCAAAGCGTAACATTCGCCGTCGAGACCCTTTCCCTCCATCATGTCTTTTATAAATCCCCGGCTCTTCGCGCTTAAGGGCTTGACTATAGCGGTCATAAATCACCTCCATTATTATTAAAAAACTAAAAAAAGCATAATAAAATTATGCTTTTTTGTCAAGAGAATAAATTTCAAGCAAAGAGGCTGGCTAGCCCCTTAAAACCGATGAAAACAGCCCCAACGTATAGAATCCAGGGCGGGACGGTTATAAAAATAGCCGCTAAAATTAAAACTACTATAATAATATCCTCGATGCTTCCCGAATCGGTTAGACAGATGCAAGCTTTGCCGATAAGACAAACCGGTACAAAAATAGAAGCACTGAGCGGAATTTCCGCACCAATCGCGGCCGCCAAGAGCAGCGAAGCAGCCAGCAAATCTATAATCCCTAAAAGTTTTACCATAAAAAATAATCTATAAAAAAACTGGTTACAACTAATAATTATTCTATCAAAAAATCAGACCTATTTCTAGGCCTGATTTTTCTTCATCCAGTCTAACAAATGGATTATTAGATGCGAGAAACATTCGTCGCATTCGGTCCTTTTGGAGAATCAGCCTTATCAAAAGACACTCTGTCTCCGGCTTTCAACTCGTCAAAGGTCACTCCTTTTAATTCACTGCTGTGAAAAAATAAGTCTTTGTCTTCACCGTCAACGGTGATAAATCCAAAGCCTCGTTCAGTGATATTTTTTATGGTTCCTTCCATATTTTTGGTTGGTCTTGGTTAGTCTAGTTATTGTTTTAAGGTTTTACCCTAAAGTTTAGTTCCCAAAATAAATTCGACTACTTTTTTGTTAGGCAACTATCTTGTATTTAAAGCCTAACACATAAAAAGGAATCCGTCTAGTTTTGGCCGGGTTATTGTTGACATTATCCCCAATTTAATGCTATATCTTAGCTACCGAAAATAGATTTTGGAAAATTAAATCGACGAAGCAAAAACAGGAATATTAAATCCGCGCTCATTAAAAAACCGAAAAGGAGGTGACCAAAATGGGCAATCCGGCTATCGAAAACATTGTTTTATCAGTAGTTTGGAATACCAACGAACAACTGTTGCTGATTTTTAAAAACGGCCGCTGGATGCTGCCGGGCGGTCACATCGAGCCATCCGAACAAAGCCACGAAAGCATTCAACGCGAGATGGCCGAGGAGACAAGATTAAAGGAGCTCAAGGATTACCGCTTTCTCTTCCACTACGAAGATCCCTCGCCCGACCGGCACCGAATATATTTTATTTATGAGAGCTCTTTCCGGCTCGACCCCGGTCAAAAAGTCCCCTTCAAGAAAAACGAGGGAATCGAAAAAATGGGATGGTTCAAACCGGATAAGCTGCCGGAAAATATTTCTCCCATTGCCAGACAAACCGTTGCCGATCTGTTTGATCAGGGCCGGCAGAAAGAAGAGTTTCTGTTGCGAAATGCCCAACGGCTTCAAGAAATCAAGCTCGACGCCGAAAAGACACTGGATCGGCCGACGACCAAGCTGGTTGCCGAAAAGCTCCTGGAAATTGTCAGTCTCCTCAAAAAACCGACCGAAGAGTCGGCCTAACGCTTCGCAATCAATTACGAAGCGTTTTTTATTTGTCTCTAGATCGCAAATTTAGCGGGAAAATACGCAAATATTGATTCCAATTAGAAGATCTCTCTTCTTTAAATTGAAAACAGCCCCGCCGGGCATGAATTAAAAACTTTTTTACGACAAAAAATCAAGCAACGTAATCCGGGCTCAACCTTTCGTATATCTCCCCTGTTAATTTTCTAAATAATTCCCGCTTCTTCCAAAAAGCATTGCTTTCCGAAATTTCTTTATTTTTAATTCGGTTTAAATCCGCCAAAACCATATATCTAACATGCCCGAGGTCAACCCCCGACTTGCCATTAACGTCTTCCAACCCTTGATAGATCTGCTTTAAATGATTGTATTTATTCGGAATATTCTGCTCCCGATTTGGCTTTAAGCGAGATGAAAGGCTACTGGAAAGCGATGAGTTCGACTCGATATGCTCGACAAAATCATGAATCGCCACAAAAAAATCAAAACTTGCCGGCGTTTTTATCACTTTTTGGAACTTCTTTTCCAGTTCATCCTTTACCTTTTTAGATGATTTCATGGCTTAATTCTACCACAATTCTGGTAAAATAGCAATGGGAAAAGAATTTGAGTAGTCGGACGGCTTTTTTAAAAGACTCCGCCCGACAATCAAGAATTTTTTATTTTTTAGTACTTAAATGATGTTTAAATTCCCGGGAGAATCTAATTAATTTTATAAAATAAGAGAAAGAGTCATTGATGATGCTAACACTCGTGTGAAAAGAATCTCTGACAAAAACAACCGGGACTTCGGCTATTTTAAACCCCGCCAGATAAGAGCGAGCCGCCAGTTCCGTGTCCCAAAACCATTTTTTGTCTTCAATGCCATCCAAAATCATCAAAACTTTTTCTTTTTTAAAAAATTTGTAGCCGGATTCCGTGTCCCCCAGCCCGGGACTTAAAAATATTCTTACCAATAATTTATATCCGCCGGTCAGAATCCACCGATGAAAAGAAAAAATATTTAATTTGTATTTTCGGCGAGCGATAACCAAATCTGCCCCGGTTTTTATTTTTTCCAATAATAACGGGAGATATTCCGGACTTATCGATAAATCAATGTCTAGATAACCGACAATTTCGCCCTTGGCCAGACGGATGCCCTTCGCCACGGTTCCGCCGCGGCCAATATTTGAATCGTTGAAGTAACAGCGACAACCCCCTTCTTTTGCGCATAAGTCGCCTATCCGTTCTCCCGTATCGTCCTTGCTTTTATCGTCTATGATGATTATTTCGTAGCGGACAGCGGCTAAATCTAAACTTTTTTTAATTTTTTTGATCGCCGTCGATAAATCTATTCTTTTTTCGTTATAGCAAGGAATGACTAGAGAGACATCTGGATGGTCGTTCCGGCCGGATTGTTCCTTTGTCAGTCCCATAAACAATTTTTTATTAAAAAGTTACTTTATAAAAAAATATCAGGCAATTTTCTCTAAATCCAGTCAAAGAAATCGGAAACCTGGAGTCAAGCAACTCTTTTTTCGTCTTTTCATAAATTACTTCGTAAGCAAAATTGCTTTTTATTAGTTGGGGAAAAGCTACCCGACCAAAAGTTGAAAAGCTCCCGTATACTTGAGAGCAGTCAAACGGACCCTGGCTTAAAAAAATATTATGGTATCTATCTTTATTAGAATTTATCTGTTCAACCAAATCAATATCGGCCGTTATTATCTTTACTTTTTTGTTGTTAAGCCCATAAAACCCCTGGTGAACGTTATTACTGCTATTTGTGATAACCAATGAACCATCTGGAATTTTTCCTTTTGATTGCTTGATAAGTTTATATACGTTATTTTCTATAACCGTATTTTCGTCCGTCCAGACATACCCTGGTCTAAAAAAATAAATATTCAATAAGATAATTAGCAAGGCGGTCAAATAAACAAAAATAATAAAAATTTTTCTTTTTAAAATCAATAAGTCAAAAATAATTCCCGTTAAGACTACTAACGGAAGAATCAAATGAGACAAATACTGCGGCGCATTAATAAGCTCATTATATTGAAAAATAGTGATTGCCGCAAAATATGTGAAAAAATAAAAAAGATATATTTTAATGTTCTTATTTTTATAAAAAAACAAGCTTATCAAAAAGGCAGCTGATAACGGAATCGCTGTAAATAAGTATTCTAAGTTTTTAAACAAGTGCCCCGGGATGGTTTTATTATAAAACGCCACTAAGCCGCCCACATACGAAGCGGTACCGATAATCGCGCTGGATTCAGCAGGGTCAACGTAGCTGTTAAGGATAAAAGGAGAACTGATAAAAGAAACAATGATTCTTATGGTTACCGGAAAAATCAACAATAAAAAAAGATATATGTATTTTTTTATTTTAAAAAAATCTTCTTCTTTTATTAAAAAGAATAACATAATAAAATAGACGAAAAACCAAATAACCATTTCTATCCTAAAAAGCATGGCCAAAACAAGCAGGGCCAAGCTCAAAAACAAGTTTTTGTTGTCCCGATATTTGACAAAAAGGAGAAGCGCTAAAAGACTTAATGTCCCAAGCACTTGGCCGGCAAAAAAATAATCCGGCGCGCGTGCAATCAAAAAATTATTCGGATGCAAAAAAAAGATTAGGCTCGCCACAAAAACAATCCGATTATCTTCCAAAATTAATTTTAAAATAAAATAGAAAGCGATGAATTGAAGAAGCAGCAAAAAGGTGCTGACAAAAGCCAAAACCTCAAAATTTATCATAATCAACTTGCCAATAAAGTGCATTATAAAAAAGAAACCGGAGGCTCTTTGGGCAAAAAGGCTGCCCCCAAGATCAACGGCACTTGAAGAGTCAATCGCCCTGATAGCGCTTAATCCTTTATCAATCCTTATAATATTAATATCCTTAAATAATAAGAATACAAAAATAAGAAATATGGCCAGAAGGGCTATTTTAAAAAACTTATCATTTTTAACAAGATCTTTTAGGTGGGAAAGATTCTTTATAAATAACCATCCGCAAAGAAGCAATAAGATCGGGGTCAGAAAAAGCTCGTAATTCATCAACTTGGGCTGAATTTCTACGCTAGCCATCAGTTTGTATATTTTTTCGGGAAACAAAAAAACCAGTACCACTTGAGCGCCAATTATTAATATGAATCTCGTTAAAAAAGAATTTAATTTGAATTTATCTGCCAAAAATTCGAGCTTATTCATAAATACTAATCTTAATTTATCACAAACAAATCAGCGATTCAACTCTTTGACTATCAAATTAGTAAATCTTATACTTACCCTATCTAGATTTAACCTTGACTAAATTTTAAAAATCTATAATCACAAAGATAAAATGAACGTTCTGCTAGTCAATCCTTCGCAAAAAAAAGTTTATGGAGAGAATATCTCTCCGCCCTATCCGTCCCTGGGACTCTTAATAATCGGATCCGTGCTAAAAAAAATAGATCAATGCGTTAAACTTATTGACATTGACGCTCAAAATTACGACGACGCCCGATTAGTTTGCGAACTAAAAAGATTTAAGCCGGAAATCGTCGGCCTGACTTGCGTTACACCAACCTTTAACGCGGCTTGCCACGTTGCCAAAATCGTAAAAGATAATTCTTCGGCCGCCATTGTTTTGGGCGGAATCCACGCGACAGCCGTTCCCGAAGAATGCCTTAAAAACGAAGAAATCGATTTTTTGGTTGCCGGCGAAGGTGAAGAGACTATCAAGGAATTGCTCCGGTTCCTCCAGGAAGGCCGAAAAGATTTTGAAAAAATAAAAGGTCTCTACTCCCGGCAAGGCCAAAAAATCATCAAAGGAGAAGCTCGTCCGCTTATAAAAAACCTGGATGAACTGCCCTTTCCGGCCTGGGAGTTGATAGAGAATCTCAATGATTACCAGCCCCCCGATGCCGTTCACGGATCGGCTATATCGTTTATGACCACCCGCGGCTGTCCTTTTTCCTGTGTTTTCTGTTCCAGCCGGCAAATTTTTGGCCAGAATTACCGTTGCCGCTCCAAAGAATCGCTAATTTCAGAAATTCGATATTATATCGAAAAATTCGAGATTAAGGAACTGCACATCATGGATGACGCTTTCGCGCTGGATAAAAAAAGAACCCTTGAATTTTGCCAAGCGATAAAAGACAATAATTTAAATCTGGTTTTTTCTTTTGGCAACGGGCTTCGGGCTGACAGCGTCGACGAAGAAGTGCTGGCGGCCTTAAAAAATGCCGGCTTCCGAGATTTGGGTTTTGGCGTAGAAACCGGAAACGAAAAAATATTAGAATCAATCAGAAAAAACATAACCCGAGAGACCGTGCGTAAAGCCTTCAAGGCGGCAAAAAAATTCGGCTTTAATACCTGGGGATTTTTTTTGATCGGCTTGCCCGGCGAAACCAGGACAACCATAAAAGAAACTATTGATTTTGCCCTTGAACTCGATCCGGATTTTGCAAAATTTTTAATTTTCAAACCGTTTCCCGGCAGCGAAATTTTTGAAAACCTAAAAAAATACGGCAATATTAAAGACTTTAATTATGATAATTATGGTGTTTATACCGCCCCGATTCATGAATTGGAGAGCTTAACCGCCAAAGAGATGCTAAAATGGCAACGCCGGGCGTATTTAAGATTTTACCTAAGACCAAAAAAGATTATCAGTCATCTTTTAAAAATTAAAAGCCTTGTTCAGCTAAAATCCAATCTAAAAATGATGCGATTTTTGACTGACCGAATTTTCGTGCGCAAATGATTCAAAAAAATATGGTTAAAAAAAATAAATACATTTTTTTCGGCTCTCCCTACGTCGGTAAAGAAGAGATTGCGGAAATGGTGAAAACCTTAAAGTCCGGCTGGCTGGGAACCGGGCCGAAAGTGGCTAAATTTGAACGGCTAGTCAGCCGATACGTTGGCGCAAAATTCGGCTTAGCATTAAATTCCTGCACCGCCGGCCTGCATTTGTCTTTGCTCGTTTGCGGCGTCGGCCAGGGAGACGAAGTGATAACGACGCCCCTGACTTTTTGCGCCACTGCCAACAGCATAATTCAGACCGGCGCCAAACCGGTTTTCGTCGACGTCGACAGAGAAACTATGAACATTGACGTCCAACAAATAGAACAAGCTATTACCAAGCGAACAAAAGCGATTATGCCGGTTCATCTGGCCGGCCGGCCATGCGAAATGGATGCCATAATGCGCCTGGCTAAAAAATATAATCTTTTTGTAATAGAAGACGCGGCTCAAGCGCTGGGCGCCGAATACAAAGGTAAAAAAATCGGCAGTATCGGCGATTTAACTTGCTTCAGTTTTTACGTTACAAAAAATATTATGACCGGCGAAGGCGGCATGGTCACCAGCGACAACAAAGATTTTGCCGATAAAATAAAAATCTATGCCCTCCATGGCATGTCCGAAGACGCCTGGGAACGATATTCCGACGACGGCTACAAATATTACGAGGTGGTCTATCCCGGCTTTAAATATAATATGACCGATATGCAGGCCTCGCTCGGCATTCATCAATTAAAAAGAATCGCAATTTTTGATAAGAAAAGACAAGAAATCTGGGATTTATACAACAACAGCTTTAAGAACTTACCCATCGGCTTGCCCGCGCCGTCCGATAAAAATGTCCGCCATAACAAGCATCTTTATACTATCCTGATTGATAAAAAAAGATGCGGCATTGACCGGGACACATTCATGCAAAAATTGCATAAATGCCATATCGGCACCGGAATACATTTCGTGCCCATTCATTTGCAAAAATATTACCGTGAACGTTTTGGTTATAAACCGGGCGACTATTCGAACGCTGAATATGTCGGAGAAAGAACAGTTTCCATTCCATTAAGCGCAAAATTAAGCCAAACGGATGTCCGGCATATCATTTCCTCGGTTAAAAATACCTTGCTAAAAAATACCCCAAAACTTAATTTATAATAATTTTTTATTATCCAATCAAAAACCGGCAGAAGCCGGTTTTTGATTTAAATTACTTTAGCAAATAACCGATTATTTAATCGCCGCCCCGGTTGAATAAGAGGCTCCATCAACGGCGTTGATTTCATAAATCGCGTCCCAGTCAAAGCCCAAGCGGTTAAATGCTTCGGCTGTTTTTATCCATTGTTTTGACCCGGCATCGCCGGATGCGGTCAATTTATAGACTTTGGCACTTCCGGCCACTTGAACTAAATCCGAAGTAATGAAAGAATCTATCGCGCTTTTCTCTACGCTTAATACATCGTCCCAACTTAGCTGATAGCTATTGAAGGCTGACGGATTTAAAATCAGCCGTTTAAATTGTTTGGCGCCGACGTATTTAATCATATAAACGTCGATCTCATCAATCGCCCTGATTAATGAGCCCTCGGCAAAACGTTGAGTACCGAGAACCTGGCCTTGTAATTCATTTCCCCTGCCGGCCGGCTCTTGCTGAACTTCTCTGTTGGCCGGCTGCTGGCCTGAAGTGCTAGCGGTTGATTGAGCCAGCCAATTGGCATAAGCATCGCTGGCCGGTGGAAGACCGCCACCAGCCGCATTCTGAGTTTGGGTATAAGTGGCAAAGCTGGTGAAGTGTTTAGTCCAAACAATCAAGTCATTGCCGCTGTCTATTTTACAGTCGCCTTCCGCGCTTAATTTTGCATCAGCCCAAGTTTGAGAATCTTCTTTGCAAACGGCGGTAATCTCCGTAAACGATTCGCCGGGCCTCGTATAGCCGATAAGTTTTCCGCTCTCGCCCGGGAAAGTTAGCTTGGCCGCCTGGCTTAAAATTAATTTGCTGCTAGAAAAACCAACTTCAATGGCTGAGCCGAGGGTTTTGGTATAGCCGGATTTTTCCGGCAGAGACACGGTAGTCACGGTCGGCGGATTTATTTCTCCGGTCCAGCTTGAATCGCCGCTGACAACCGTGCCAGTAGGAATTATCAGGTCATAGCCTTCGCTAGCAACCTTAAGCTCTTCGGAGACGGTATAAGACTTTGTTTTGTCTTTGTTCTCAACTGGGACACCTCTAAGCGAGGTTAGTTTAACATCGCCGTACCAAGGCATATAATCAACCATGCTACTTATGGAGTCGCCGGCCCCTTTCGCGTTTTCGCTATAAGCCGGACCGAACTCTCCTCCCCACCAGTTCATTGTCGCGGTAATTCTTTTCTCCGTCGTACCACTAAGAACACCGTAAACCTTGTTTCCGGTAATCTTATTATTATTGATAACGATAGCGTCACAACTATAATAGACATGAATACCCTGATTATTATTTGAAATTACATTATTTTTTATCGTGACGTTGGCGCTTTTTTTTACGGCTATGCCCTCGCCGCTTGACGAGCACTCGGACCGGATACCGTTATTACTGATAGTATTACCGTCAATCAATAGACCATTTGTTGAAGAACTATTTTGTAAAATAATGCCCGAACAAAAATCCTGGACATTATTATTGGTTAACCGGCCGCTAACTCCATCAAGCGCGATACCAATCGCGCTTTGCCCTTGGGTCATCATCAGAGAATCAAGCACCAGGCCAGAGACTGCTCCAACAGTAGAGACATAAACAGCTTTAGTGAAATTACCTCCAATGCTGCCAACAAATAATTTCGAAGAGTTTGTAATCGTAAAATTATTGATATTCACATTGCTGGCGCTTATGATAATCCCCTTTACGCCGCAATCCACAAGATCAATAATGGTGTTTTTCGGATCTTTGCTGGTCAGAGCTAAGGACTTATTTACGAGCAAACATTCTTTATAGGTACCGGACGGAATGACGATCGTGTCTCCTGGTCCTGCCGCGTCAATTGCATCTTGGATATATTGATTTTTTGAATCAACCAATAAAAGATTCTTTCCCTCGACGCCCGTCAGATCGATTACCGTGACAATGACATCATTGGCGAAAGTTGTCGTTTCGGTCGCGGTAATTTTAAGCGTCGCTCCAGACCAGGCGTAACTTAACACTTTATCGGCTCCGGCCGTTAATGCTTCTTCAACAACCAAGGTGGAGCTGGCTGACAATTCCTTGCTAAAAACCAGGCTTGTATCTCCGACAGACAGGACCATATCCTTGAGACCATCACCGAGTTTAGTGATGACAGCTGGGGCTGTCGGATCCTGGATAGTGAAAATCGGATTATCAGGAGATCCTCCGTCTTCCTCAAACCAACCGCCGGAATTATTCATGTTCTGACAGGTCGTATCATCGTACTCCTGAACAACGGATCGCCAATAAGAACGACCGACAACATCAGCGGACAAGGTTGAAGTCAAAGTGGAGACAGGTAGACAATCCGAAAGAATGCTGTGTTCGGGGAAAACGCCTCTGAAAATGAACTGCCAAGATTTAGTCGCCGCCTGAAAATCGGAAGCCCTGAGGGTAAAAGTGGCCGAAACAGATCCGACAGGAGTCGGGCCATCGGGGGTTCGAGAATAAGTAACTCCGAACGAAGTAGCAGTGTCCTGAAGAGCCGTTGCCGCAGCCGAAGTAGAAACGCCTCCCAGAGAATTCGTAACGGTAACCGAAATATTGATAGTGCCGTCTGCCAAGGGGGCCGGCAGGGCAGAGGTGCCGTCCAGCGTAATGTCATAATCTGTCGCACCGCCCGATAGCTGCTGGGTTTTTGTCGTCGAGCTAGTGTCCTTGTCGGTCAAGGTAATTATCACCAAAGAATCGGCTTCTGCCGTGCCGACAATATGAATAGCATTTTTTTAGCATTATTGATTATGCCGTTAATAGCAACCGAAGTAATTACCGGAGTCGAAGGAATAGGAAGAGCCAAAACTTCAAAAGAGCCCTTTCCATATTCGAGATCATCGGTATAGCTTCTGCCAAGGACACAATTACCCGGAGAGAGATCTTTAACGTACCAAGTACCGACAGCCAAATTACCCAGTTTCTGAATCAAGTCATACTGCTGATCCTTATTAGAAAGAAAAACATAATCGACAGAAGCATAATCGGCAACGCGAGAAATAACGGTACAGGCGTTGGGTGAATTTTGACCGCTGTCCGTATAAAAAATCGGGTTCCCATAGTAAGCGCTGGAGTCGACCGTTAGGGCCAAGGCAGGCGCGGCAAAAAATAAACAGACAAAAGACAGAATTAAGATAAAATTTTTCATATAATTCTCTCCTCTTTATGATTAATAATTGTTAAATAAAAAAAGCACAATTAACAAATTGTGCTTTGAGTTAAACGCACTTCCACTTCCCCAAACCAGCCAGTCGGTTTTTGGGCTCTAGTTATCATGTTTATTTATGTTGTTGGCTTCACTATACTATTCCCCAGTAAAAGCGTCAACAAATAAAAATCGGATTTTGGCCGTATCTGAAATATTATTTTTCTATAAACGCATAAGTCAGCCCCCCGCCCTGCATAACGTTCAGAATGCTCGACTCCGAAAACCTGACTAATATTTTTCCTATCTCAATTCGGTCTTTAAAGAGAACCAGATGCGGATCAAAATCGTATTTTTTTCTGGCCGTTATTAGCTTATTGCCCTGCTGGTCGACCAGCGTAAAATCTTCTTCCGGAATATTGATTCTTTCTTGCACAATCCAGTAAGCGGAATTGCTCATGGCCCAGTCAAGGGCTTTGTCCCAGGCATTTTTGTCCAGATTACAGCCAACGGCGATGCCTTCGCCCTCAGCCAGGTCGGACGGTTTGAGTACCAGCGTATCTTTATTTTCTTTTACCCAAAGTAAATTTTCCCGGTTCAGCTTTATCGTTTTTGGCAGGATTTCTTTGATGGCGCCGACTTCCTTTGCTGTCAAATATTTATAAAAACGCTCGTCCCAAAGCGCCGCCAGCAAAGATTTGTGCCCCAGCAATCTGTTTTTAAAGTTATTAACAATCTTTACCTGACCGGCTTTTTGCGAAGCAAGTAATTTTTCAATCAGACCGGGAACGCGGCGCAATTTAAATAATTCCGCGCCCCGCCTAATCAAGTCAATCGGACGGTCATCGTAATAAAATCTTTTTTCTCGATAAGATAAATCCTCAAACGCTCCGACTGAAATATTTTTCCAGCCTAAAAGTTTTAATTTTAAGCCGGTCAAATAAAATTCATCAACAAAAAATCGGTCTTTATTATATCCGATAAAAATATGGCTATTTTTATCCACCCCCTGCTCTTCAAGCAGTAAGCTAAACAGTTGGCCATGATTAGCCGAAATTAACTCCTTGCCGCTTAAATTACCGAGCATAGCCGCTGCGGTAACATCGTGCATAAAGAAACCGTCCGGGAAGTCAGCGTTTAATTCGACCAATCTTGGACTCTTCGCCCAAAATAAATCCGGCCTGATAATGCCAGCAAAATCCTCTTCGGCTGACTCTTCAATCAAAGACCGCTCCTGCTCGTTAACGACTACTATCTTCCTGATTTCTTCATCAAAAAAATACCGGCTGGCGATTTTTTTGGCGGCCGAGATGAATAGCCGCAAGGTTTCATACAGGCTATTGTATTCTTTTTCTTTAACGATAAACGGCTCAAGCGAGATGGGAATACGAATTTCGCCATGAGTTATCGGGTAAGCCTTTTCCGATAATATTTTCCAAAAAGCTAAATCTTTTTGCATCACCTGTTCCGGAGATTCGTTTTCTATCCAGTTGTATTTATACATAATATGACACTCTTAAGTGTTATTATCATCAACCAAAGAGGACTCCTTTTTTCCGCGCAGGAGAACAACGGCTAGAACCGACACCCATAACATGGGAGAAAAAACGCTCACGCGCTCAATAATTCCCATCCACGGAGTTGGCAGTTGCGCTGCCACCCGAGGAGCCTGCGTGCCCACCAGAGCGCCAAAAACCAACATAACTAAGATGGTCAGAAGAGAATAGAAGCGAAACCATTTTCCCTCGGCGCCGAATCCAAACCCCATAAATACCGTTATAAGAAGAACCGTTACGCCAGAAAGAACCAAGTGGCCGGTATCGGTAGCCGAACCGATAGCTCCGCGCATATGCATCGGAAAGAATAGCCAAACGAAACCAAGAAACCCCCAGGCAACAATCAGGGCTCCGGCAATACGTAAGGAATGTTTCGCGCTGGCCGACTTCCAAACGCCCATGCCAAATGCGATTAAAAGCGGATTAAATAAAAAATTCATAGCCACCCAAAGCGGCCTTGTTGGAGCGCCGATGGCCGACAGTTCGCTGATGGCTTGGTCGGCGTAGCTGTATCCCTGGTATAGCAGGGCAGCAATCGTATCGACGCTCACGTATAATAGCGAGGAGAGAATCCCGCAAACTAGCAAAATTTTGATTATCTTTTCTTTTTTTGTTATTACTGATTCCATATTAATTAATAAAATTTATTATTTTCAAAGCTTCATGCCGATAAATAAAATTTTGTTATAAATTTTATTTAGCCGCTAAAATTTCTCCATCTCTTTCTTTGCCTTTTTTAAAAAGCGCCCGAAACTTTGATCTTTTTTCCTCTTTTCAAGCTTGGACATTTCGTAATATTCGGCTTCCTTTTTCAAATTAATATAATTGGCATATTTTGATTCGTCCAATTTCCCCGATTCTAATGCGGCCAGCACTTCGCAACCGGGTTCGCGAATATGCGTACAATCGGCATATTTACATCTTTCGCCAAGCGCGATTATTTCGTCGAATAGGGCGTCCACGCCATCACTGGCATCCGTCATCCCAACCTCTCGCATTCCGGGATTGTCTATTACGATGCCTCCGTTCTTTAAAAAATACATTTCTCGGTTCGTCGTGATATGCTTGCCCCGGCCAGTACGCGCGCTTATATCTCCGGTCTTTATACCGCCGCTTTCTCCAAGCAGTTTATTAATCAAAGAAGATTTGCCGACGCCGGACGAGCCCAAAAAACAATAAGTTTTTCCGGGTAAGATATGTTTTTTAAGTTCAGCCAAGCCTTCATCGCTTACCGTGCTAGTGGTAATAACATCAACATCGTTAAATCTTTGTTTAAGCTGGCCCAATTTTGAATCCAGCTCTTCCTTGGAAATCAAATCTATTTTATTGAGTATAATAGCCGGTTTGACTCCCCCATCTTGAGCGAGAACAAAATATCTTTCAAAACGATTCAGATTATAATCTCTGTCGACGGATTCGACGACGTATGCCGTGTCTATATTCGTCCCGATAATCTGCGTCTCGGTTTTATCGCCAATCTTATTTTTGTCGCCGAACTTTCTTTTGATTATTGTTTTTCTTGGCAAGATTCCGCGAATGACCGCCCGCTCCGCGTCGAGCTCGGTAATGGCCACCCAATCACCAACAGCCGGATAGTCTTCTCTCGAAAAAGCGGTAAACATCTGCTTCCCGGTTATTTTTGCCAAAAATTCACCGTTTTGATTTATTGCTTCGTAGGCTCCCTTATGTTCGACGGTAACGCGCGCAACCGAAAAACCGTCTAATTTTAATTTCTCTCGATTAGATTCAAAAAACGGACCGTAGCCCAAATCTTCAAGTTTTATTTTTACGATTTCAGGAGTTGTTTCGTCCATATGTTTTGATTATACCGAAAAATCATCTGGTTGGCGATTTTTATTTATCCCGAGAGATAAACCGGACTCAACCGGAGTTAACAATTTCCTCTCGCCGTATTTTATGTTAAAATAGAAATCGTTGTTTAATTTTTTATCAAAAACTAAGATTATGAAAAATATCCAGGAAGTATTCAATGAAATTCAGGAATTTAAAAACACTCGCAAGGAAATTAATCGGGAATATCGGGACGCCCTTATTCAAGCTGAAGGCTATGAAGATTTAAAAGAAGAAATGAAAAAGCTTCGCGATAAAAAGAAAATACTTGAAACGGTCGTCCGGGCGGAAATGGGATCACGCTATGAGGAGCTAGAAAAAGCGAAAACCGAAATTGAGAGCCTGGAACAAATGCTGACTGACATCGCCATGACTAACCTAATGAAAGGCGAGAATATCGACATAATAGACAAAAATGACGCCAAGTACGAACCATCCTATAAAATTACCTTCAAAAAAGTAAATTAAAAAACAGGGCTTTCGCCCTGTTTTTTAATACTTCGGCTATTGGCAAAATGCCATTTTATTTAATGCTAAACACTGCATCGCTGCCATCGTATATATTATTACGTTCAGAGTCTTCTACGGTAACGAGATATTTATCCGACGCGGGCAAGGCTTTTGTGCCCCACACTTCCGCATACAGGTCTTGCACGGTCCATTCATGGTTGCCAGTATTCGGAATATCAGAAGCAATAGCGGCGTTAAAATTCTGGCTATCCCCATTCCCGGAAATCGACAACCTTATATTTACGAATTTTATTTCTTTTGCCACGCTCCAAGTTATGCGGACTTTTTGACCTTTTGACCAGGTTTCTCCGCCGTTGGGCGAAATAACTTTTATCGCCTCTTCCGCGGGCACGACACAAAGCGTATAGTTTTTTTCAGCGCCGTTTTCCAAAACCAGGGCGCTGTCTCCCTTGCTCCAAAAAACGAATGATTCATCGCTATTGGCATAACGCGATCCGTCGGCAGAGATGGTTTGAGGCAAATCAAAATTTCGTCCATCGCTTAAAATAATTTTTACGCTTCCCGAAGGAATCGGCGGCTCACCCGGCTTCACCGGCCTGGCCTCCCCCTTATAAAAAGCCGCACTTATTGTTCTATTGCCGCTACAGATATAAGCAGCCAGAGCGACTGGAGACGAAGACGCGGATAGCGAGAGCGATGGTGACGGTAAAGTTGTTTTATTTACCTTTAAGTTATTGCTGAAATATAAAATCCCGGCGACTATCAGGATAATTATTATTGGAAAAATAAATACAAAATTTTTTTTCATAAAGCCGCTAAAAGCTCATCCAAAAAAACCAGGCGCCGATGAGAAATATAACACCGCCCCAAAGCACCTGCCCGCCTTTGAACATTTGAGCTTTTTTATTAACACGATCAGGAAATCCGACTTTTTCGATGCCCTTTAATAAGGTAATCCAGCCCAAAATTGTAACGGCAACCCGCCAGTCGGCAACCCAGATATTATGCGAAACAACAGTGGCCAAGCCCAGTAAAAAAGTGATATAACCAGTGGAAATAGTAATAGTTTTGTCTTCCGTATACTCTATGATCCTTCCCAGAAGCCTTGCCCCGACGGACATCAGGCCAAGAGCCATAAAAAGACTGCCCCAAAACCTGGCTAAAAAGATTGTAATTTCCATATTTTTATAAAAATAAAACTGTTAAGACTTCCTCTCTTATTATATTTATATTGCACTATTTTTGTTTTCCTTTTTTAAACCAGCTCAGAAGAAATAGAAGGCCGACAACGGTTGCCGAGCCGGATATCGCCAAATACCAGCTCCAAGACCGGTCGAATCCAACGATAAAAACATAAAGAGCAGCTAGACCCATAAAAACTATGGCTCCGGCCAAATCATGCTTCCAGGCGATTAAAATAACCGCCAGTACAATAAACGAAGGGATCAGATGAATCAAAAATGGCAAAACAGCATTCCAGCCGCTATACGCCGAAAAAACATCAAGCGAGAACAAGGACAAAAATAGGACGAATCCAATGCTTAAAACTCTCGGCAGCAAATAAATAATTTTCATATTTTTCGTTTTTAATAAAAAACTGTCCGATTGAAAGAGCCAAGAGCCGCGCCACGATTACACGAGATTTTATTGTTTGAACGCGAAAGCCATCAACACGATAGTTAAAGCATTAAGAATCACTAAGAATATTTTTTGTAAGGTTGGCGGAAGAGGATTCCATAAAATATAAACCGTATAGATTATTGCGACAATCGCCGCACCCAAAAAATTTCCTTTTATCATATTTTTATAATTAGATTAATTAAGCGCTAGGACCTTTAATAAATTATACCATTTTGCGATTTATGTCGCCAAATAAAAAACAGGACCTTGAAGACTTCGGCCTTTTACGTTAGACCCTAATGCCGAACAAAATTATAGCTGTTAATTGGCAAAAAATTAAATATGAATTGGAATATTTGATCTCAATAAAATAATTTTTGAAATTAAAAAAGGCCGTTTCCCTTGTGGGGCGTGCCTTGAAAATTTTATCCGAGAATCTCCGAAGAGAAGAGATGGGGAATTTTTTGCCTCATCCCCCTCCCGGCAATCACCTGGCTATTGCCGTATTGTGATCGTGAGGCCCGTTAGGAGGCCTTGGCGCCGTCTCTTTTTTCTTGGGCGCGGGAGGAGGGTCAATTTGCACGAGATCCTCCTCGTCGAAGGTCTTGAGATCCGGAATCTCTTCTTTTTTGTTCATCGGCGGTTGAACGCCATATCGATCGCCCGAGTGCTTGTTCTTGACGCGCAATACGGCAATGCCCGTAAAACCGGTCAGGAGATCCTTCAGCTTAACGCCGAGCTCGAAAGCGTTGTGCGTTTCGACTGCCTGAGGCAGGTCGCCCTTGGGCGGAGCGATGACTTCGAGGTTCGGGCCATCAAAAACCTTCTCCTCGGGCAACTGCTTCTCCTTGTTCAGCGGGGGCTGGACTTCCATACCGGACGCAGTTGTTCATGTGCTCGATACGAACGATTACAAATCCGGTAAAGCCGGTAACCTTGTCACGAACCTTCGAACCAAACGGAATAATATTCATGATTCCCTCCATGTCCTGCACGTTGTTTCTTCGCTGAATTTTCACAGTCGAAGTGTCCTTAGGATTTCTCCGTTGTAAAATTTCCGCTCACAACTTACTAACTGCCCCTCCTTTCTTTCGGATATTCTATAAATCCATTTATTAATGTGCCTTCCAGAAACCACACAGATTTCCATGGCTTAACCTCGACAATCTTTAGGCTCAGCTATAAAAACCTCAATTTTATACGCTTCGATAGTATGTCATATAATAATTTTATTGTCAAATAAAAAACGCCGGGGTTACCTTGCGTTATCCGTTCAATCTGGTTTTAGAGTTAGCTAATATTCCCCAAAAGACTTCTAGGCTCCGCGGGCAGGGCGCGTTTATCTTTCGAGCCTTTTTCTTAGTTCGTCGATAACAGCCCTCTGCCAGTACTTCATGGAGAACCAACCAATCAATGGCCGCGTGACTATACGGAGCCAGCGCTTATGAATGGCCACTTGATAAGTATAATCAATCATGGTTCCTTCCGGGTTTTCAGATAGCAAGAATTCTTCATGGCCGGAAGTTCCAAATTTAGGACTGTCATTATCCGAAGTGAATCCCCTTCCAGGGAGAATCTGGTATTTCATTTTTACCGGAAATTTTTGGCCGAACGACTTGACGGTCGCGTCCATTTCCAAATAATTTCCTTCACGCTTCACGACTTGTATGGATTCCGCGACTTTCGGAAAATACTCAGGCCATTTTTCAAAGTTAGTCATTATGCCAAACACCTCCGTTAGAGGAGCTTTGATAAGCCAATTGGCATGGAGAGTGATATCTTTCATATAAGAATTATACCAGAAAAAAGCTTTGGCGTTCAACTGGGGCCAAGAAAAGACACTGATAAGATTTAATTAAAGTCGTTAGCTCCGCTTTGCAAACAAAAAACGCCAAGGGGCTACCTTGCGTTCTCCGTTAATCTTAACTTAAAACTAGCTAATATTTATCAAAAAGCTGCTAGGCTCCGCGGGCAGGGATCGAACCTGCGACCAATTGGTTAACAGCCAACTGCTCTACCGCTGAGCTACCGCGGAGCTTAGAAGCTTTTTAAGTCCGTACGTATTTTATCCCAAAAATTATTTTTTTTCAACCCCGCTAGCTTAGCACCCCCCAAAGAAACGCAATCGTTGCGACAGAAACAACAATAATTTTTCCCACCGCGCCAAGCATGAATCCAAGGCCGGCCCCCAGTCCAATCTTTAACGATTTTCTAATTTCCATCCGATTAAGAAAAAATTCGAAAGCCATCGCCCCGACCATCGTTCCAATAATCACTCCAAAAATTCCGCCAAAAGGAATGCCGGCCAGCCCGCCCAAGATGGCGCCCCAAATACCATATTTTGAACCGCCGAATTTCGCCGCCCCCAGCACTCCGCCCAGCCAGTCGATCAAAAGATAAATTGCTCCCATCGCTAGAATTATAATTAGATTAATAATTCCTAGCGCCGCCAGACCTTTCCATAAAATAAAAATTAAAGCAGCGAGAATCGTTAAAATAATACCCGGAATAAATAGAGGCAAAACGGTGAACCAAAAAGCCGAGGTGAGCAAAATGGCAATCAAACAGACCAGCAAAATATCCCAAATCATAATTTAGTAGCCCCTTAATTTTTTAGAATTGCCGTGGGATCTGATTTTATCCAACGCCTTTGCCTCAATTTGCCGAATACGCTCGCGCGTTACGCCAAATTCCTGGCCAACTTCTTCCAGCGTATGAGTCACGCCGTCTTCCAAACCAAAACGCATTTTTAAAATTTTCTGCTCGCGCGGCGAAAGATCAACTAAAATATCGCCCAGCTGTTCTTTCAGCAAACGCCGCGCCGCCGAGTGGTGCGGCATGATCGTTTTTTCGTCTTCGATAAACTCACCGAGAGTTGAGTCTTCTTCGTCGCCGCCAACCGGCGCTTCTAACGAAACAGTTTCTTGAGAAATTTTTATAATCTGCCGGACCTTGTCAACATCTGTTCCCATTTCCGCCGCCACTTCTTCCGGCAAGGGCTCTCGTCCCAAGTCCTGAAGCAAACGCCGCTTGACTTGAGTATATTTTGAAATGGTTTCCACCATATGAACTGGAATGCGAATCGTCCGGGACTGGTCAGCCAAAGCGCGGGTTATCGCCTGGCGAATCCACCAGGTAGCATAAGTTGAGAATTTATAACCTCGGCGCCAATCATATTTTTCAACGGCCTTGAATAAACCGATATTCCCTTCCTGGATTAAGTCCAGCAAGGTCAGATTCGGACTGCGGCCAACATAACGCTTGGCGATTGAAACAACCAGGCGCAAGTTAGCGCTGGTTAGTTTTTGTTTCGCCGCCTCTTCCCCGCTTTCAATGCGCTTAGCCAGATCGATTTCTTCGACCGACTTTAAAAGCGGCACCCGGCCGATTTCCCGCAAATACATCTGAACCGAATCCAGCGAAGTCGGATCAAGACCGCGCAATAAACTTTTATCTTTTATAACAGCCGTTTCCGGTTCAGAAACCTTTTCAATCAAATCGGTTTTCTCCACTATTTTGATATTGGCCGCTTCCAGGCGGCTGTATAGGTTTTCCAATCCGTCGATATCTTGTTCAATATTCGGGAAAAAATGCAGTAATTCATCTTCGGTAGTGAAACCGCGCTGCTTGCCGCGGGCAACCAGTTCATCAACTTGGGACGGAGCAAACATTTCTTTCTCGGGTTTTTTTGCTCTTCTTGTCTTACCCTTGGCCGACCGTTTTGCTTTTACTTTTTTAATCTTTGCCTTTACCGCTTTTTTCTTCTTTTTTACCATTTTTAGTTTTGATTTAATTTTTTTAGCTTTCTTTTTTAACTTTTTTTTCATTTATCTTTTTCGGCAGAATCTATTTTGACCGCTTCGGCCAATTCCGCCGTTAGTTGATTAAACTTTTTTAATAATTTTTCCATTTTCGGCTTATCTTTTTCCCCCTGAGCATCCTTTATTTCAAAGCTTAATTCTGCTAATCGCTGCCGCAAGCGTAACAATTTAAGCTCTTTTAAGCAAGTTCTAATCTCGCAAATAATGTCTTCTTCGTTACGCGGATGCTGTTCAACCTGGAGAGATAAATAATCAATTTTCATTTTTAGTTCCGGTGCCAGCGAAGAGCGCAAATAATCGGTTAGCTCTTTGTCATTATCCTTATTTAAAAACTTCTTGGCTTCGCAAAAAATTTTTCCCAATGATTCATTGTAAAAATCCCCTTCCGAGACTTCCAATTCAATCAAATGCTGAGGATTAGCCAGGCACAGGCCCAAAAATCTTTCTTCCAGCCCGTCCGTTCTTGATTTCGGCTCGCTTAATTTTTCTACCTGATAAGCTGGCGGACGTTCCGGAAAAACGTCTGCCGGCGCGACTTTAATCAGCTTCATGTCCGCCAGCAGATCCTTTTCGTCAAAATGCAACCGCTGAGCCAGCTCCTTAAGCCAATTTGATTGTTCGGTCCGGCTTGACAGGGATTTTATTATTGGCAACAATACTTTTTCTATCTCTTTTTTCCCCTCTAAATTCTGGCTATTAAATCTGGCAAAGGTGTGCTGAAAATAGAAATCCATCACTTCTTTAGCCCCTTTTATTATTTCCAACCATTCGGCCGAGTCCTTTTTAACAACGTCCGCCGGATCCTTTTCTTTCATCAAAATAATTTTCACGTTTAAATCTTTTTTCAAAGCTAAATCGATGCTACGGCTGGTAGCCAAACCGCCGGCCTCATCCGAATCGAAAGCCATGGCTAAATTTTTTGTATAACGGCTGATAATATTTAAATGATTTTCCGTTAAGGCGGTGCCCGATGAAGCCACCACGTTTTGCACGCCGGCTTGGTGCGACATTATCAAGTCCATATAACCCTCGACTATCACGCATAAATCTTGCCGGCGGATTTCCAGCTTAGCCCGATGCAAACCGTACAGCACGTTGCTTTTGTCATAGAGCGGCGTCTGGGGAGAATTAAGGTATTTAGCCATATCATCTTTTTTCTGGTCGCCGAAAATTCGGCCGCCAAAAGCGATTACCTGGCCTTGGATATCAAAAATCGGGAAAATTATCCGGCTCCGGAAACGGTCATAACACCTCACCTCTTGCTTATCCGAATCTTGATTGCTGGTTGTTACCAGCCCCGCCTGCAGCATTTCCGCTTCCTTGAATCCCCGGCTAAGCAAAAAATCATGCAATCCACGCCACTCGTCATGCGCGAAGCCCAAGCGCCAAGTTTTTATCGTTTCGTCTTCCAGGCCTCGTTCCTTTAAATAATTTAACGCTTTTTTGCCAGCTGGCGTTTTGGCTAGCTGGGTTTCAAAAAATTTTGCGGCTAGTTCGCAAATTTCATGCAGCCGATCTTTTTGCGATTGAATTTGTGGATCTTGTTTTTTTAAGATAACTCCCGCGCGGCGGGCCAAGAGGCGCAAGGCATCCGTAAATTCCACACCCTCTATTTTCATTACGAAACCAAAGATATCGCCACCCAGGCCGCAACCGAAACAATGCCAGATCTGGCGTTCCGGCGAGACCATAAAAGACGCGTCTTTTTCCCCATGAAAAGGACAACGGGCTTTAAAATTTCGCCCGGCTTTTGTTAATCTCAGATATTCGCCGAGAACCTCAACGATATCCAATTTTTGTTTTATTTGGTCAACGGCGCCGTCAGACATAATTTAAATTAATAGCCAGACAATAACTGTCCGAATTTATTCGCTAATAATGAGTTCGCCCTTCAGGCTCGGATAGAGAGAACAGTGATAAGCATAAGTTCCCGGCAGATCAAAAGCTTTACTGTAATCCTCGCCGGGTAAAAGTTCGGGACTGCCCCAGCCACTACCGGTTATGGTGTGTGATTTCGTATCTTCGTTATACCAGGTTACCTTAGCGCCTTTCTGGATGGTTTTTTTATCCGGAGAGAAAACATTATCTTTGATAAAAATATCCAAACTTTTTTTCGGAGCCGGATCTTTAGTTCCGATCCAATCGGAAAGTCCGGTTTTTTTCATCCAGACAGATACCTGGTTCCAATCGATTTTTTGATAGTATCCTCTTGCTAGGTCAATCGCCTTAAAATTAGTATAATTTTGCAAAACCCAGGCGCCAACGAAAAGAATAATAACAAAAAAAATTATCTTTTTCATAAATGACAAATCCAGCGCTTAGCGAGGCGCTGGATTGGGTTGTGTTATTTTTTATTCGAGTTAATGATCATGGCTAGCCCCAAAAAGACCAGGAGCAAAGGCCAGTAACTAAAAATATGAATCCGCATCCACAATGGCGCCAGACTGTTAAATAAGAAGACCATGCCTAAAATTAATAAAACCCAGCCGAACAATCCTCCCCGGCGCTGATTTGAATTTTGGTCGTGGCCGTGAACTTTATGCTGGGGCTCTTCCTTTTTCATATTTTCTCTGAATTCTTCCGCTTTTTCCCTAATTTCCTGCGCCACTTCTTTAACTTTTTCCTCGGTTATGATGGCCGGCTCATTCGAGCTTTTTGGCATAATCAGCCATAAAAGCAAATAAACGATAAAACCCGAACCGCCAAAGGCAATAATCAAAATAAAAAGCAGTCGGATAATAGTGGCATCAATGTCGAAATAGTCAGCCAGTCCGCCGCAAACTCCGGCAAAAATTTTATCAGCTTGAGAACGATAAAGTTTTTTATTCATAATCTTTTAATACTCTCGCATGTCCGCTCGCAACGAATCAATACTGAGTATAAATTTATTGATAACTTTGAGATTATAACACAAAAAAACCTCGAAAACAAGACCTCTTCAGTAATGTAAAAAGATACTTTCTTCTTTCTAGTTGCTATTTTTTATCAGTTATTTCTAAAAATTCTTCGATTAGTTCGTCGAATTTTTTCTTTTTTAAATTAAAATCGCCCAGGCTGTCAATTTCCGCGATCTTATTGCTTTGCTTCAGCCAATCCTCGAAACTGAGAACCTGTTTTAATTGGCCCAGGGCTTTTTGCTTGGTTAAATCAAAATGCATTGCTTCGCTGACCTTTCGGGCACTGTCGACTACCGACTCCAAAGATTTGGCAAAATAATGACGGCCGTCAACCGTATCGTTTTGACGGAAAAAATCGTTCATCAAGCGGCTGCAAATAATCTTTTTGACCCCTTGCTCCAGCCGGCTTTGCGTCAAAATATCCGCGTCCGACAAAATCACGTATTCCAACACGCCTTCCGGCCTCGGCAAATTATTGATTTCCTGCCTTTTTCGGCTATCAAAATGCCTGGCAATAAAATCAGTCCGGCGGCTGTGCTTTTCAATGCCGTCAATCATTAAGCCGACCTCTTCCGGTGTAAAGCCGCTGCTTTTTAAAAAATTACCGATTGGAGATTGGTCATCAAGCAATATTTTTTCCACCTTGGCTTTCTCGTGGTGGCCGAAAGTATCCAGTTCCCCTTCTTCGTTGATTTTGGCCACATCGTGCAGAACCGCCATCGTCTTTAAAAGCTTGTCGTCAAAAACGGCTTGATTGTTTTCGTCTCGCGGGATTAAACCGTCAACCATCCGGCCGGCTTTAATTTCAGTAATAATAAAATCCACGTTATCCCTTACCTGACCAACGTGATCGAGATTATCTTTCAGCATTAATTTAGGGTCGCCAACGTTAGCTTTTTTGGCCAGCCGTTCAGCGTAAACATCGCTAACCAGACCGGTTAGTTTTTCAAAAAATACTTTTTCCTGTTCGTGCTCTTGAGGCGGCTGTTCGTATTTTTTTGGCTCGGCGCCGAAATTAGCCGGCATTGGCATCTGCTCTCTCATGCCCAAATTATAACCATTTTTAGAGGAAAATGGCAAACGGCGCGACTTGGGCCGTTTAGGCTTTCTTTTCCCGCCAAAGCTATTGACAACCGTTTCCCAGACCTATACCATAGGTATAGGTCTATTATTAACCAACCAAAAATTATGCCACAAAAAGCGACTAAAAAACAAGACAGCCTGATAAATTTTAAAAAAGCGCAGGGTCATCTCACCAAAATCATAAAAATGGTAGAAAACGACGAATACTGCATTGATATTATGCAGCAGAATCTAGCGGTTATCGGTCTTTTAAAATCCGCTCATGCCATTTTGATGGAGGGACACCTGAAAGGCTGCTTTTCGCACGCGATGCAAAGCAACAGCCAGGCCCAAAAAGATAAAATGATCGAAGAAATCCTAAAGGTAACCAGATTATTCAATAAATAATTTAGCCTTTAATTTTATATGCCAAAGATAGTTATCCCCGTCAGCGGGATGCATTGCAAATCCTGCGAAATGCTGATCGAGGAAAGTCTCGAAAAAATTCCGGGCGTAATCAAGGTCAGGGCTAGTTTTCGCACCGGTCAAACAGAAATTTTTTATGAAAATGAAAAACCAGCCGAAGATGCTCTAAAAAAAGTGATTCTCGATGCTGGCTATAAAATCGGCCAAAAAACAAAATTGCCGTGGCTTTCGTCCGAACCGACAGACTACCAAGATCTGATTAAATCTTTTATTATTCTCGGCGCCCTTTTTGTGGCTGCTGAATATTCGGGCCTTTTTAAATTGAGTTTTAACCCAACAAGCGAAAGCGGAATTTTTGTCGCTCTGCTCGTCGGTTTGGCAGCCGGCGTTTCAACTTGCATGGCCTTGGTCGGCGGACTAATTTTAAGCCTGTCCGCCCAGTACGCCAAGCAACATCCGGAAGCAACGCCCAAACAAAAATTTTATTCCCATCTTTATTTCAATTTCGGCCGAATTCTTGGTTTTGGCCTGCTGGGCGGAATAATCGGCCTGCTGGGAAAAACCCTCAGCCCCTCCCCCGGCCTCCTGGGCGGTATGGCAATTATTGCCGGCCTTGTCATGGTCTTTTTAGGATTGAAATTAATCGAAATTTTTCCGGCGCTAAGCCAAAAAATAATTTCTCTGCCAAAATCTGTCGCTAAAATCTTTGGCTCGCGCAAAGAAATAAAAGAATACAGCCATCAAGGCGCGCTGCTTGCCGGCGCTTTAACTTTTTTTCTACCCTGCGGCTTTACTCAAGCTATGCAGCTCTACGCCATCAGCACCGGCAATTTTACCGCGGGCGCTGTTATTATGGCTCTTTTTGCTCTTGGCACGACACCCGGACTTCTTGGTATCGGCGGATTAACGGCCTATATGCGCGGCCGAACAGGCAGATTATTTTTTATGACCGCCGGATTAATCGTTATAATTTTAGGTTGGGTCAACATTTCAAATGGCAGCCAATTATTAAAAATAAATTCAGGGAAAGACAATCCCTCGTCTGCCGATATTATCAACCAACAAAGCAATCAAGATTCGCAAATAGTAAAGATGACGCAAAACGATTATGGCTATCAACCTAACACCTTTACCGTTGAAGTAAATCGGCCGGTAAAATGGGTTGTCACTTCGACCAATCCCTTCTCTTGCGCCAGCCTTTTGGTCCTGCCCAAATATAAAATTTCTAAAAGGCTCGAAAAAGGCGAGAATATAATTGAATTCACGCCGACTCAAACAGGCGAAATTCCTTTTTCTTGCTCCATGGGAATGTATCGGGGAAAATTTATCGTGACAGACAAGAAATAATCTCTTAAAAATAGAATGATGAAAACCATCTCTCCAAAAATAAAAGGTATGCACTGCGCCAGCTGCGCTTCCATCATCACCAGCCGAATCACTGCCCTGCCCGGAGTCAAAAAAATTGAAGTTAATGTTGCCACCGAAAAAGCCAGCCTTTCTTTTGACGAACAAAAAATTTCTCTCGACCGGATAAATAAAGAGATCAATAAACTCGGCTACCGATTAATCGACAGCACCGAGACCGGACAAAATCTACCGAATACATCGAACGGCCAAAGCCATTTGTCTGCCCGGGCAGACAAAGAAGAAAAACTGAAAGAGTTGGCTAGCCAAAAAGAAAAAGTTCAATTTTCCTTGCCGTTATCCTTGCTGGTCTTTGGCTTAATGATGTGGGACATCGCTTCCAAATTTTTTACCTCTCTCCCCGTTCTGCCTCTTTCCATGGAGATGACTAATATTATTTTAATGATCTTGGCCTCAATTATGGTTTTTTGGATTGGCCAGCCGTTTCTCAAGGGCATCGTTCGTTTTATCCGTTATCGCGCCGCCAACATGGACACGTTAATCGGAATCGGTGTTTTGACTGCCTATCTTTATAGCGCCGCCATCACTCTCTTTCCCGCCGTCAAACAGCTGCTAAAAGCGCCCGATTACACTTATTTTGACGTGACGATAGTGGTTATTGGTTTTGTTCTGCTGGGCAAATACCTTGAAGCTAAATCGAAAATAAAAACTGGCCAGGCGATTGAAAGACTCCTGGGACTTCAAGCTAAAACAGCTCTTTTGTATAAAAATGGCCAGGAAGTCGAGACTGCCATCAACGAAGTTAAAGTCGGCGACATTGTCATCGTTAAACCGGGAGCTAAAATTCCGGTTGACGGAACAATCACCGAAGGAGTCTCCTCGATTGACGAATCAATGATCAGCGGAGAACCAATCCCCGTTGATAAAAAAATCGGCGATCAGGTTATCGGTTCGACAATTAATAAGCAAGGTACTTTCAAATTTGTCACGACCAAAATTGGAGCCGATACGATGCTCGCTCAAATAATTAAAATGGTGGAAGAAGCCCAGGGATCAAAAGCCCCAATCCAAGAAATGGCCGACAAAGTTTCCCGAATTTTTGTCCCCATAGTCTTAATCATCGCTGGCATGACGCTGCTTTCGTGGATTTTAATCGGCAATTATTTTATGCCTTTTTCCTCGGCCCTGTCTTACGGCCTGATGGCTTTTGTTGGAATCCTGGTTATTGCCTGTCCTTGCGCCCTGGGACTGGCCACGCCGACCGCCATCATCGTCGGCGTTGGTAAAGGCGCCGAATACGGCATTTTAATTAAAAACGCCGAGGGTTTAGAAAAATTAAGCGAAATTGACACAGTTGTCTTCGATAAAACCGGCACGATTACCAAGGGCTCGCCGGAAGTAACGGATATTATTTCTTTAACCGCCAAAACGAATATTAGCGACAGTTTACAGTTGGCTGGCAGCATAGAAAATTTATCCGAACATCCACTGGCTCAAGCAATCGCTGCTAAAGCCAAAGAAGAAAAAATTATTTTAAAAAAGGTTTCTGATTTTGAAGCGCTGGAAGGCGTGGGCGTTAGAGCGAATATCGATAATATAAAAATACTTATTCGCAAACCAAAGGCTGAAGAAGCCGTTAATTCTCAAATTAAAAATTTACAGTCCCAGGGGAAAACTGTTGTCGTGCTGGAAGCTAACGGCCAGAGCCTTAGCTTAATTGCCCTAAGTGATACCGTCAAAGACGGCGCCAAAGAAGCTATCGCCGATCTCCACCGTAAAAAAATAAAAACAATTATGTTAACCGGCGACAATCAAATTGCCGCCAGCTATATTGCCAAGCAGGTCAATATTGACGAAGTTATCGCCGAGGTAATGCCGCAGGAAAAAAGCACCAAGATTAAAGCTCTGCAACTAGCCGGCCGAAAAGTAGCAATGGCTGGCGACGGCATCAACGATGCCCCGGCCCTGGTTCAATCGGACGTAGGCATCGCCATGGCCACCGGCGCCGATATTGCCATCGAGAGCGCAACCATCACCCTCCTAAAAGGCGACCTTCATAAATTATCCCAAGCGATTGATTTATCGCGCACGACAATGCGCGTTATTAAACAGAACCTCTTTTGGGCTTTTTTTTACAATATCATCGGCATTCCGCTGGCCGCCGGCATTTTCTATCCCCTATTTGGCCTTTTTCTTAATCCAATTTTTGCGGGACTGGCTATGGCCGGAAGCAGCCTCTCGGTGGTCAGCAACTCGTTAAGGCTAAAACTTAAAAAGATTTAATAATTAATATTCCATAATAAAATACCCCCGCATTTTGCGGGGGTATTTTATTATCAATTTATTTTTTACTATCGCCGATCTTGCACTCACCGCGAAAAAATTTCCATGAGTCGCATTCGCTGCCGTCAGAAAATTTGCAGACGCCATATTGCCCGCCATTGCCATCAACCCGGGTTTCCTCCGTTCCGCCCTTGTCCAGACAATTAACCGAAGCTGGGTTAGCTAAGCCGGCCCCTGCCCCTTCTTTGCCGCAGTCACCAGTTGGCATCGGAGTGGTTGGATCACCAAATTTTTCCCAAACTCCATTGCGGCATAACCAGTAATTACCAGGACCAAAATTTTTTTCGCAGCCGCCAGTTGGCATTTCGCTCTCGGGATTGCCATGCTTTATCCAACTGCCGTTCTGGCAAAGCCAAGCGTCTTCATCTCCGCCCAACAAGAATCTAGCAGCTAAAGCAGCCCCGGCCAAAATGACTAATAAAATTATAGTTCCCCATATTACTTTTTTGTTCATGATATTAATAAAATAAAAAAATTATTTTAAGCCTGCCACAAACCGTGCAAGTTGCAATAGGCCCGAACCGTTAATTCGGCCGGGGAAACGTTAAATTCTGCCATCGGCTCATCGCCCGGTTTTAAATATTGCCGGTCCGCTTTGCTGTCAAAAATAATTTCAACCCATTCGATATAATGGCTCTCGGTCATCGGATGAGGTTCGGCGCCAATTTTAATCTTCACGCCTTTGTCGGTTTTTTCTATTGCCGGAACGTGTTTTTCCTTTGACGCGTCAACGGTGTTAGCGATTAATAATTTCATCGGCTGGCCGCAGCAAACCAATTCGCCACCGCCAACATGAATAACTTCCACAATATTGCCACAAACTTCACACTTATAAATTTCATTTAAATTTTTAACCATAATAATATATTTATATTAATAATTTATTGACGAACGCAATCAGATAACATTTCGTCCGGGAAACCGGCTCCGGCCAGGCTACAAGGAATCGAGCCGTTACCGTCAAAAAACAGCTGCCACTTATTGTCTATTTTGGCTGCCAGGAATGTCCCGCCCTCGCCCGCCTCGCTGGCCGAAGAAAATTGAACATTGCCGCGAACATGGCTGGCGTCCTGTCGATCAATAAAAATTTCTATGCTGTCTTTGGATTTTTTATATTTATCGGCGAAAAGCTGCCTGATCGATTCCTCCACTTGATCAATCGGCTTGACCGCTAACCCCGTGCAACGCCAATTAACTTCCGCTGTTTTGGTTTCCTCCAAAATAACGCAGGCTGGATTACAGCCCGGCTTGTCCGCTTTTATGGGAAACCACCAGGATTTTGAATTAGGATTATAAAGAGGCTGTTCTTGCAAGATTGGCCCCAGGCTAACGCAATCGCTGTTTTTGGCAATCTCCAGAGCTTGAGCAACGCTCAGCGTCGGGCTGGCCGCCACCAGCTGGCCAGAAGGATTCTCTACTGGTCCGATCAGTGCGCGAGGTGATTTTTCCCGAGAAGCCAGATAGAGAGAACCGGCTATTATTAAAATAAAAAACGAAATCAATAAAACGCGCCTCGATCTTATAAGCTTTTTAAAAATAGCTCTAATGAGTCTATAGATCATACAGATTTAACCCGATTTCTTCGCTATATTTTCTGTCAATTTCCCCGTCGATTTTTTCTATAACCCCTTCAAAAGTGCCGCTGATAACGGCGCCCGTCAAGTGACCGCCGAAGGCTTGGCAATCTTCGTTGCTGATTACGGCGTGCAAATGCAAATAAACTTCGCCGTTCATTTGAGAAATATTTCCCAGAACCGAGGCTAGCTCGTGATCGCCTAAAAATTCTTTGGGGAAATATTTTTTGGTTCCCGTGTTAAACAACCCCAACGTTATTTTATCCGCCGCGCCCAAACCCGATATTGTTCCCAGTTTTATATTATTTTCCAGGCAAAAATTTTTAAGCGCCGCGACCAGTTCTTCCCCTTTGTCCGCTCGGACAATATATTTACTGCCAAATTGTTTATAAGTCATATTTTTTAATTAATTTGCGCAAAGACAACAACGTAGTTATGGCCGTGAAGCTTGGCGCATTTGGGACAGGAAGTAAAGTAAAAATAATACTTTTTAACGCTCTGTCCTTTTTCGGCTACGTATTTATCCATTTCTTTGATCCATTTTGGGACCGCGTTATACGGCCCGTCAAAAACCCGGGTTAAAAATTTGCCGGATAATTTAATATTTTCCGCGCTCGGCACTTCTCGGGTGACGCTCATGTAAAGCTCGCTTTTCCAGGGCGAAGGATCATGGCAAAGCATTAAAAAATCTTTAACTTCCGCCTTAGCGCCGGCCACTTCGATTTTTTGGAACATCCGGACGACCGCCTTGCCGAAAACCCACGGCAAGGGCATATGTAAAAATTGCCGGATTGTTTCTTTTATAAATAGCTTGTCCTGCCAAACAAATTCTTTCCCCTCAAACGGAGCCGAATCAAATTCCGGACAGCAAACTTTTTGAGAATCATTTGCCATGATTTTAGGTTTAAAAAAATTATAAATTGCGTTGATTACTTTGCTAAAAATTTCAACGCTTCGTACACCAAAAAAGCCGGCCAGACCAACGCTTTCAAAAATCCCAAAACACCCACCCAAAAACCGGTCGCGGTAGAAATGTAATATATGGCCGCGCCAATAAGGCCTAATCCGTAAACCGCTTCTCCGCCATGTTTATGTGTCATATTTTTTTATTTAATGATTATTAGGCTTAAATAATAATTAATTATACCTTTTCTAAGTGTGCAAGATTCCGTTTCATAATTATCCTAAGTGGCGTAGTTAGTCCGAAGTTACGAGTGCTATAAGGTTATTTTAGCACGATTTTAGACTTCGCTTCAATGCACGCGGGCCACCGAATGGAATAAAAACAGCGACCGCAAAAGTCGCTGCTTTTATTTAGTCGTGTATATTTTCTATTAGAAACTTACAGCTTGCTTGATTGCCGTTTCCAACTCGCTGGGAGCATCCGTTCCGATGCGATAGACTTTCCCATTTTTCATAATTATCTCAACCGCGTCAAAACCAGAAACATTATATATCCACATCTTTGGCCAGAACCATAACCTTACCCCCCAACCATAATACCAATGATTCTTTACTTGCCTTGCCGAGGCAATATCGCTGAGCAGAAATTTTTTTCTAAAAATTCCACCGCCAAATTTAACCTGAAGACAATTTTTATCAATGGACGTTGTTAGCACGGTAAACGACGCAAGCATAAACACAATTAATGCCATTATTGCCGTAACGGCAAAATTTGTGCCGGAGTCGTACGATGGAGGTTCTGCGCGAGCTGTAATATAAGTCCATGAAAAAAGAACTAATACAGCCAGCGTAACAACCAGCATTAAATATCCAACTTGAGTATGCTTGTATAAAGCCATAAGTTCCTATTTAATTGTTTGAACTATTCGATCAACTGTGGAATCAATGTCAAAAGCCTCTCTTTCACTGGTGCAGGCCTTTCTCTGGTCTTCATCATAATTGTTACAATTAGGATATCGTAGAGCAAAACTGACTTTTACAAGCTTATCACTCTTGGTAGCGATGTAAGTGTACGCTGAATAGACACTGCCAGCCGCGCCTTCGTGCTTAACATTTACGCAATAAGTTCTGTCGTCAACCATTCTCTGCGAAGTGATATCGGACAGACTGCTTATTTCCTGCGGCGTAATTTTACAAGAATATGTCCCAGTTTCTATTTTTATAACTGGCGGCCACTCTGCAACGCTCACATATTTTGCCAGCAGCTCTTTGGGATATTGGAATATGATACCTTGATCATTCGTAATTGTTGTCCATAGATTATTATCGGAATCATTATTATTTTCGGTAATAGTCCAAAGCGAATAAAAGCGGCCAAAATATCTATGAGTAGCGACAGCGCCCATTCCGGCATCTGATTTAAAAAGATAACCCGACCCCATTTGTCCCGTAAAGATGTAGCCCTTGTCTCTCATGAAAGACTTAATGATCTCTGGATTATTGCCTTTGGTAATATATTTATTTTCTCGGATATCTAATTTTACGACATCTTTGCTACCAAAAGTTAATTGAGCTATCCCTTTTATTTGCGGCCAAGGATTGCCTTCCTGAAAGATAACCGAAGAGTAAAAAATTATAAAAACACCTAACGCTAAAATAACAAGGGAGATGATAAGCAAAACTATTTTCTTTTTTGAAGAACACTCGAAAATCATATAAATTATTGTTTTCTCTTTCTTCCTCGAATCGTTATTATAATGGTAGCAACTACAAATAAAAGACCAAGACCTTGCGCTCCGGGACTATCGTCATATCCGCCAAACACAATTAAAAATAACCCGGACAATATCGCTAAAACAGAAAGTATTATTTTTATATATTTATTCATAATTTTATTATATCAAAATTTTGCTTCTTTGATAGGGACTTAGAAAGACCGGTACCTTATTCGGATACCGGCTTTTCAATCATCAAAACCCCTTATTTTACTTGGGTTCAAACTTGGTAATCTGGCGGTGGCGATTGGCGGAACTTTGAACCAAAAGTACGGTTCAAATTCGAGGATCTTGATAAAAGTATACAGAAACTAAGAGCTATCTACAAAATTCACCCTGAATGGTTCGAAGTGCCAAAGCCGAAATCAAATAAGGGCCAGAACACTGTTGATTATTCTATATAAAATCTCACCCACCTAGGGTACACAATTTGCCCGCGAAGGACAGCAGGATTCGCGAGCAGGGTTCCAATTTTCTAATTTGAAAATAGTCTAAAAATTTTTGTTTTCCAAAAGCTATTAGTTGTCATTCCCATATATTTAAGAAATTTCTGCCCTGAGTGATCACTACCGTCAACAAATTTTTTGAGCTCTTTATGTGTTAAGCAATAGTCTAGTTCAATCTTCTTGGAATTTGGAACTCCATAAGAGATATAAAGCCAAGCCCCGTGCTCTGGCAAATTTTTCCTTAGCTTAATAATAATTTCAAATGGCTCGAGAAAATTTTGAGGCGCAAACTTGTGAGCATCTCCTGATGTTAGATGCAGGGCATCGCCCCTTACATTCCAACCATCAAATAGAGATATTTGTGCTGTCTGGTTTAAGGTAAGCTCAAATCCAGAAGATGCAAAATTTATCCAAAAATCTTTAATAATTTCATCTGTTTTGTTTTGAAATCGTGGAGCAAATTTATATTCAAAAAATTCATTATCTTCTTTGTCTGGAAATAAACTCCATGCACAGATGATTTTACTCGCTCTGTTTTCTCTTGATATTTCGTTTCTTATCCATTTTAAAAAACCTGTAAGCCAAGCTAAAAGAATTGTCAGTATAAAAAGAATGACCGAGAGAATACCCTGATTATTATTTAGCCAATTACCAAAATCATTGATAGACATCATTTTTACCGATTACCTTTTGCCCGATTATGGGTTTTGCACAGCATTTCGCAATTCTTTGCTGAAGTAGCACCACCCTTACTCCAAGCCGCTACATGGTCAGCATCCATTTCTGCAAAGCCCCAGATCTTTCCCTTGTTCGCATCATGACCAACGGCACAGAGAGGGCAATTCGATTCCTCCTTTTTCTTCGCCTTGATGGTTTGTGATTCATAAGCCGATTTTTTAGTCGCCTCATCGAAAAATCTAACTTCAAGTAATTTTGAGTCAGTAGATCCACCAAGAACATACTCAAAAATACCTTTGCGATTTTTTATGTACGAATCACTATAAAGCTTTCTTACCTCAGCCGATACTTTGGCCGGATTATATGATTTTTTGTGATATTCCTCGTAAAATCTTCCCCACTCAAGTCCGCACATCTCGCTTTCTACATCGGTAAATACAGTAGAGATCCAATCAATCACGCTATTGAAATATTTCTTTAACTCATTGATATTTTTGTCGTTGCGATGACTACTCATGTAATCATCAATATTTCCTTTACTAACCCAGTCTAGAGCCCTCTCAAAAAATGCCTGTCGGTTTGCGCTACCTTTTATGTATACACTCCATTTTTGAATATTGGAATTTTGGCTATTACTGAACTCCTCTTTACCCAGAGTAACAAACGTCCCAGAATAGATGGCATTTAACAATTCTTGAGGGACAAGCGGAACACCAGCAATATTGATCGTCTTAAACCATTCTTTTATCTGACTCTCTGTCCCTTCACACTCATAAATGAGTAGTGGAGTTTTCAAAATCTTATCTTTCTTATCTTTTGCCATAGTGCCAAAATATTGCAATCCGTTATCATCTTGGATGGCAAATTTATCAGTAACAAACCGACCAAGACTGGTGATACGCTGTTGTCCGTCTAGAACTTCAAGATTGTCACCGCTTAATTTATTAAAATATATCAAGCCAATTGGGTACCCCTTGAGAACTGAGTCAATCACCGCCATTTCTCTTTTACCGCCATCAGACGCATAAATATAATTACGCTGATATTCTGGCTGAATGGTGAGCTTGCCAGATAGACCAAACAATCCTTTACCCTCTAGTTCGTTATATACAAACCCTTCGCAAATATCTTTAACGGTGATACTAGTTTTTAAAATTGGTTTCATATTATTTTTTCTTATGCTTGATGAGTAATCTTTTATAGACACCTGCACCTTTTATTGTTCCCGACATGTTTATATTTTTATCCCAACCTTCTGGCCGCCCATAATCATATGAACAACCGACGATCTCAAATTGATCAGGATTATACTTGTCTAGAAAAGTAATTGGTACACCCATTACACCTCTATAATCACTTGGTATGGCGTCAGTGAATGGTACATCTATAGCATCATAATTATCATATTTATCGTAGGCTTTTTTGCCTTTGATTTCTTTATGTTTGCTGTATTTTAAATTTTCCTCCATTGTCATGAGCGGCAATGGTTGATGACGTCGTCCATGGTCAAGATTAGTAAGCCATAGACAATTATTGGTAGCGACAATTCTATCTCCATTTTCATCTATTCGAGCTTCTGTCCCGTGCAATTCATAGGATTCAGGAACAATGAACCCAGAGATCCATCTTCCCATCCCATTGCCAAGCCATATTTCGTTAGCTTCAATTTTTTTGAATATTTCTTTATAAGTTATGCAATTAATATTCCCGATAATTAAAAACTTCTTTTTGTAATCAAAAAGTTGTTTAACATACTCACGAAACAGACTAAAAGGCGGATTGGTTACCACGATATCGGACTGCTCCAATAACGTTATGCATTCGGGACTTTTAAAGTCACCATCTTGCTCAAGAGGCATCCATTCGTTGTATTTATTTGCCTTTAGCTGTTTTGCAACATCTTTCAAATTGAATTCGCCATCACCATCGATATCTTTTACTTCGTTGATAATAAATTCGTTAGCGGTTACCTTAGGACGACCTTTTGCTTTTGTAAGAGTTTTGTCGTCACCAAATAAACCCAATTGTGTGTTAGCGACAGGGGATGGTCTATAGCTCGTTGTGATGAGTTGCTTCAATCCAAGCTTGTTAAAATTGAGCACAAAATAGCGAAAGAAATTGCTCTCAAACGGATCGTCGCAATTGCAATACACGACTTTGGCTCGGAATGTATCAGGGTCGTAATCTAAGTACTTTTCAATTTCTTTTTGAATATCAATATACTGAGTGTAAAACTCATCGTTCTTTGCCCGTTTAGCATTCGTAAGATTTTTGACTGATGCTTCTCTAGCCATAACTATTTTAGTTTTCCTTTCTTTAGGAAATCGTCGATAGAAAATCCAAAGAATTGTGGTGTTTTGATGTCTGGGAACACACCAAAATCTTCAAGAGGGAGATTCCTCCATACTGGCAGTTTATTGTGAGCGACAGCATAGAGCTGAATGCCAAGTGTAGTAGGTCCAACTTTTGTATAAGGCACTTCTTTTCCGTCCTCTAATTTGTGTCCTAAAGCTTCATAACTAGAACCGATGAGTTCTTTGCTATGTAGAGCAATCAGATCTTTTTCCACATCAACTCCTAAATTTTGAAGCTCAATGGTAGAAAACCAAATATTGTATTGACCTGTTTCTGTACCCATTCCGGCATTCGGTCTAGTTTTTTCCTTTGGCATCTCGAGCCAAAGTTTATTGAGTGTGTAATAAATAATGTAATGCAACTTAAGTTGACTTGATGATAGAGATTTGATGATGTCTGTATAAAAAACACCAGCATCATCCTTGCCATCGACACTTCGTGATGATGCTAAAATTCCTCCAAAATATTCAGCACATATGGCCTCATCCGTAAATGATCCATTGAAAAAGACGTCTCTCGCAACCCTTAGGTTTGCGATTTTCCCATCCTCCATATCTAGAGTTTTACGGACGGCTACGCTGACGATCTTATCTCGTCCTGCTTTATAGAGATTAGCTAGATCATCAGAAATTGCCTCCGCTGTTTTACCAAGCAGTTTATTTGCTATTGCAAGTACCGTTCCCGTTGTTGTTAGTGTTGTTAATGGTTCCATAATAAATATGTCCTTATTCTACTTGGGTTCAAAGTTGCCAATCTAGCGGAGAGAGAGGTCTCCTACGTTAAAGCTTCGGGTGACTCTTTCTCCCGACTTCGAAATCCTTCGCCAAAGCTACCGATACTAGTCTCTTATAGGCAAAAGCCTTTCCTGAACTATTTTTAAGATAAAGCTCAAATCATTCGTTGATCCAAAGTAAAAAATATGTGATTTTGAGCTTAATAAAATATATGTATAGTGCATGCAATTCCGTAGCTTTAGCGAAGGATTGCGGTGTTTTTTGGACGAAGTTCGAACATTTTTTGACGAAAATCCTGAAAACTAATTTGGACTCGGCGCGGCAAACTATTTTTCTGGGGGAATGGGATGTCACAAGTATTTTTCTGCTGAAAAATCTCGCGACCCCGTCTCGCGCCGTCG
>Ga0172375_10000203_pt1 | contig 92915 bp, 94 predicted proteins | sample LakKiv1m_FD_114537 | JGI IMG/M metagenome (GOLD analysis project Ga0172375, IMG submission 114537) | Freshwater microbial communities from Kabuno Bay, South-Kivu, Congo - kab_092012_11.1m | ecosystem: Environmental > Aquatic > Freshwater > Lake | place: Democratic Republic of the Congo...
GCTGTCAGTTCCTCTTGAATATTCTTCTGCATTTTAGTTTTTAGAAAAGAAGGTTACAAAATCGGAGGCCAAACTACGATTTGCTAATCACCTTGAGGCAGAAACACGGACTTTCTTAGCGTCAGACCAAAGGTTCTCTAAAGAATAAAACTCTCTCATAGGTTTATAAAAAGAGTGGGCGATTACCGAAACATAATCCAAAGCTATCCAACCGCTTTCGTCGCCGCGAGGAACCTTTGAGAGAGATTTTATCCCGTTCTTTTCCAAATCATCCCGGATTGCCTGGGCAATCGCAACGGTCTGCCTTAAAGAATTACCGCTGGCGATAACAAAATAATCGCAGAAACCTGCTATTTTTGAAACATCAAGAATAACGACATTCTCGGCTTTTATGGATTTAGCAGCCCGGGCAATAGCTTGAGCCAATTGTTTTGATTCTATTTTAATACTCCTATTCCAAAGTAGTTGCTTATTTCTTGCCTAAGATCTTATACATTCCGGTGCCGCACTCAGGGCATTTACCTTTAACCGCTGGCCGGCCGTTCTTCATGGTCACCTTTTGCTCGTCCTTCATATCTTTCTTACCTTTGCATTTTACGCAATAACCAGTTTCAGCCATTTGTTCCTCCTATTTTTATACAACATGCTGTTTAACTATAAGCTAATATTATCACAGCTAAATTTTTATGTCAAACTATTCTTAATCTTACTTAGAAGTTTTTCTGCCGTTATGATGCCTCTCTTCAATCTCACCGACAATCTCTTCCAGCAGGTCCTCTAAGGTAACCAGCCCCAGGGTCTTCTTGTCTTTATCCGTGACAATAGCGATCTGCATCTTCTCTGTCTGGAACCTTTTCAAAAGTTCGTTAACCCGCATTGCTCCCGGTACATAATAAGCATCATGCAGCAGGTCCTGCAGCAGGAATAACCCTTTTTCTCTTAATATATAAAGAAGATCGCTGGCATAAACTATGCCTACAATATTATCCAATGAACCGTTATATACCGGAAGCCTGGCATGCCCTTCTTCCACAAACAAATTAAGCAGGTCTTCGGAATTAGTGTTGATATTAACGGCAATGATCTTGTCTTTTGAAACCATAACATCGCTAAGCTTGGTATCCCCGAATTCAAATATACGGTGCAGCATCTTACGCTCTTCTTCGCTTAAAACCCCTTCTTCTTTACCCATTTCAATCATCGTACGCAACTCTTCCTCGGTAATTAAAGGAGAACGCTTAGACGACTCCACCCCGAAGATCCTGAGAATGAAGTTGCTGATGCCGATAAAGAAAACAATCAACGGGTTAAGGATCACAATTATTGTTTCCATCAGCGGCGCGGCAGCAAGCGCCACTTTCTCCGAGTGTTTTGATGAAAGTATTTTCGGGGTTACCTCGCAGAAAATAAGCAATATCAAAGTAGTGGTAAACGTAGATACAACTACACCCCAGCGGTATCCGTAAAGCTGCACAAATATACCGGTAACTATTGAGGAGATGGCGATATTAACTATATTATTGCCGATAAGAATGGCAGCGATTACTTTATCCAGCTTAGTTACCAGCCGCTGGACGCTCTGGGCGCGCTTAATCCCTTTTTGCAGCATATGGCGCAAGCGGATCCTGCTCAAGCCTATGATTGAAGTCTCCGAAGCCGAGAAGAAAAAAGAAAGACCGGCCAAAATAACTATAATTAATACGATCCCCGGAGAAATACCCAGTTGTTCCATAATTATCCTAAATTAAGTTTTGAATAAATCCTCTTCTTTTCTTTTTCTAACGGCCCGATCAGGGACAGGTTTATCTTCTCGCGCTTGAATATCTGTTGAGCGACATTTCGTATATCTTCAATATTTACCTTATTTATCTCTTTAATGACCTCTTCCAAAGTATACACTTTATCCAGGCAAGCCATACTCTCACCCATCCAAAGCATATATTCCATAGTATCCTCTAAAGCCAGCATGAGCTGGCCCAGATAAAACTCTTTCGCCCGCTTAAATTCATCAATAGCCACCGGCTTATTCTTTATCGCCTCTAATTCTTTAAAGATTAACTCCAGGCAGGGGACAACTTTATGGTTGTCTATGCCGGCATGGACCAAAAACGCCCCCGTATCATGATAGCGTTTTAACCCTGTGCCTATCTCATAAGCCAGGCCTCTTTTCTCCCTTACTTCATTAAATAGCCGGCTGGACATATTTGCGCCCAGGATTATATGCAGCAATGACTGGGCGTGCCTTAGGGGATGATCGCGTTTTAAACCATGGAACCCTAGCGCCATATGGGTCTGCTCGGTGGCTTTATGAAAAATCTTGAGCTGCTGCTTATCCTGGGCTTGCGTAGCAGCCGTAAATGTATTTAGCCCGCCGGGATTTTTACCCGCGAAAATAGCAGAAACTTTTTTTACCAATAAATCGTGATCTATTAATCCTGCGGCGCTGATTACGATATTAACCGGAGTATAATGCACCTTCTGGAAAGAGCTTAAGTTATCGCGGGTGATATTTCCTACTGATTCGACCGTCCCTATTACCGGCTCGCCAATCGCCTGATGCGGCCAAAGCAGTTCATCCAGAAGCTCATAAACATAGCTTTGCGGAAGATCCCTGTACATCTTTAACTCTTCCAAAATAACTGTCTTTTCTTTCTTTACGTCCTCCTGCTTCAGGGACGGAGCAGATACCATGTCGGATAAAATATCCAGGGCCTTGGCTTGGTAGCGGCTGGGTATCTTAACCAAATAGCAAGTAAGCTCTTCGGAGGTAAAGCCGTTTAAGGCGCCTCCGACCCCCTCAATCGATTCTTTAATTAAACGGCAAGAATATTTTTTGCTGCCTTTAAAAAGCAAATGTTCCAGGAAATGCGAGATACCTTTACAAGCAGGCGCTTCATAGCGGCCGCCGATATTAATCCAAATGCCCAAAGAAAGGCTTCCTACGCCGCTTAAACGCTTAGTAATTATCCTTAAACCGTTAGCTAGTTTAGTTTTCTTAAACATGAAGGCTTTCTACGAAGTTACCCACCCTTTTTACCAAATCCCCGCGGGTAATATTTTCCCGTATTTTATTTACGATAGCGCTGCCGACAATTCCCCCGTCACAAATCTCCTGCACCTGCTTTAGCTGGCTTGCGTCAGAAATACCAAACCCCGCGCAGACCGGGATACGCGCCGCTTTCTTGATCTTGGCAAGATTTGATTTCAAATCCGCTGCCAGGCTCATGCGCGCCCCGGTGACCCCGGTTAAAGAAACATAGTAGATAAAACCCCTGGCTATACCGGTTATTAACTTGATTCGGCTGTCTGGACTGGTCGGGGCAAGGAAACAAATATTAGCCAGGCCTTTTTTATCAGCATAAATGATAAAATCCCTGGCTTCTTCAGGGGGCAAATCCGGGATAATGACGCCGTCAACTCCGGCAGCTACGGCTTTATCCACAAAACTTTTATCCCCAATTCGGAATATGGGATTATAATAGCTCATAAGACAAATTGGCAAATCTGTGGCCTTGCGCAAAGACTTTACTAAAGCAAGGATCTTGATTAAATTTGTTTTCTTTTTAAGAGAATACAAGGAGGCCTCCTGGATCACCGGCCCGTCAGCCAAAGGATCAGAAAAAGGCACCCCCAATTCAATTATATCAACCCCTCTTTTTTCAAGTTCTAAAACAAACCTGCCGGTCATTGTTAAATTTGGGTAGCCGGCAGTAACAAAAGCGATAAAAGCCTTTTTTTCTTTTTTCTTAAGCTCTGCAAATTTCTTATCAATACGATTCATGTAAATCCTTGTCCCCTCTGCCTGACAGGCAAACAATAACCACCGCGTCCTTCTTTATTTTTTTCCCGGCTTTCTTTAAATAAGCAATGGCATGGGCGGATTCCAGCGCCGGGATAATCCCCTCAATTTCGGATAATAATTTAAACCCCTCCAGAGCTTCTTTGTCGCTGACCGCCACGTAACTAGCCCTCTTAATCTCTTTATAATAAGCGTGCTCCGGGCCAACCCCGGGATAATCCAGCCCGGCGGCCACGGAATGCGCATTCTTAATCTGACCGAATTTATCCTGCAGGACATCAGATTTGCAGCCATGCAATACTCCGGGAGCCCCGGCCACAAGGCTTGCGGAATGTTTTCCTGAAGACAGCCCTAATCCGGCCGCTTCCACGCCAATCATTTTCACGGATTTATCTTTAAAAAAAGGATAAAACAGGCCCATGGCGTTGCTGCCTCCTCCGACACAAGCCACAAGATAATCCGGCAATTTATTTTCTTTTTTCAAAATCTGCTGCCTTGCCTCTTTGCCGATTACCGACTGGAAATCTCGCACCATGGCAGGATATGGATGCGGTCCGGCAACCGTACCGATAATGTAGTAGGTATTTCGCACATTAGTTACCCAATCGCGCAGGGCCTCGGTCATGGCGTCCTTTAAAGTCCTGGTCCCGCTCTTTACAGGGACCACCCGTGCGCCCAATAATTTCATCCGCAGGACATTCAATGCCTGACGCTGGATATCCTCCTCCCCCATATATATATCGCATTCTAAATCGAATAATGCCGCAACCGTTGCGGTAGCCACTCCGTGCTGTCCGGCGCCTGTCTCGGCGATCACCCTCTTCTTACCCATTTTCCTGGCAAGAATAGCCTGCCCTAAAGTATTATTTATCTTATGTGCGCCGGTATGCAAAAGATCCTCTCTTTTCAGATAAACCTTTTTTATTCCGATATACTTGCTCAAATTCTTAGCCAGATATAACGGGGTCGGCCTGCCGGCGTATTCACTAAGATAAGAAGAAAATTCCTCGCGGAATCTTTTATCTTTCTTAACCGCAAGATATTCTTTTTCCAATTCATCCAGGGCGTAGATCAGCGTTTCCGGGACGAACCTGCCTCCAAAAATGCCGAAATGCCCTGTTTTATCCGGTAAAATCTTTTGTGTCATGGGTAAATCCTTTGGTAATCCCGCAGCGAACCTCCAACAATACTTTCCCAGAAGGCGCGAATTCCTTCCCCTAAATCCTTAAACATAGTCTGCGCGTCCTGCGCGTTTAACGGCAGGTAAAAATGCGGCAAATTCACTCCCATAAAAGGAGTCCCCAGCATTATATTCTTTAAAAATCCAAAAACCAGATAAATAAATAAGCTGCCTAAAGCAAACAATATAAAAAAGGTAATCAGGCAGCCAAAAAGGCAATTTAACACTTTATTCTTTTTATTCAGGAATTCACCGCAATGCTTGCATTTTATTGCATCATCCTGAATCTCTTCCCGGCAAAATGGGCATTTTTTCATAATCTAGAGCACTTTTTTATAAACTCTTTGATCTTGCGGTGGTCCTTTTTACCCGGCCTTGACTCCAACGCGCTTGAAACATCCACCCAATCAGGTTTTAATAATTTAATTGCCTTGCCTACATTGCCTGCAGTTAAGCCGCCGGAAAGAAAAACCGGAGACTTTATTTTATCCAGTTTTTTTAATAAATTCCAGTTAAACTTTTTTCCTGTGCCGCCAGGGGAGCCTTTTAAATAAGTATCAAAAAGGCAGGAGTATCCTTTATATTCCGATATTCCGGCTAAATCCAGTTTGTCCTTAACAGGAAAAACTTTAATAATTTTATATCCTTTGAATTTACGGCAGTAGGCGGCAGTCTCCCGGCCATGAAACTGCAGTGTATCTAAACCGCAAAGCCTGGCGATCTTCTTTACCGTTTTGATATCCTCATCCACAAAAACACCTACGCGGCTGATCTTCTTAGGTAAAATACGCGAAATATTTCTGGCGCAAATAGGGCTTATATAACGGGGGCTTTTTTTATAAAAAACAAAACCTATTGCGCTGGCTCCGCTGAATAAAGACACCAAAGCATCTTCTAAATTAGTTATCCCGCAAATTTTTATTTTAACCATACATTAACACCAAAAGCGAGGGGTGACGCTAAAGAGGGGCATCCCCGTTCCGAGGAAAGATTTACCCCGAGGAATGGGGATACTTTAGCGGCAGGACCCCGAGCCCTACCAACCCATTACCTCTTCTACTTTTTTCTTAATATCTTCGGCTTCCATAAAAGCAGTGCCGATCAGTACGCTGCTTGCCCCAAGTATCTTTAAGAATAAAACATCCTGATAATTCTTGATCCCGCTTTCTACAACCACGACTTTATCCCGGGGAATCAAGGTAAATAATTTTTCCGTGGTTTTGAAATCAACCTCCAGGGTACGCAGGTTACGGTTATTTATCCCGATTATAGGAGGTTTCAAGGTAAGCACTTTTTTAAGCTCTTTTTCATCATGCACTTCCACTAAATAATCCATACCCAAACTATCAGCCAGATGCATTAACTCCACCAGCTTATCCCTGGCTAATAAATCCGCGATCAATAAAACCGCGTCCGCCCCTAAATAACGCGATTCATATACCTGATAAGCTTCTAAAATAAAATCTTTTCTTAAAACCGGACCGGAAATTATATTTTTTACTTCATTTATATAAAACGGGCTTCCTCCAAAGAAATCCTCTTCAGTTAAAACAGAAACTGCCTGAACTCCCGCATCCCGGTAGCTTTGGGCGATATCATGCAGGTTAAAATTCTGACGGATCAGGCCTTTTGAAGGTGAAGACTGTTTAATCTCGGCAATAAGAGAGATTTGGCGCGGCTTGCTGATTGCCTCTTTAAACGGACGGCATGGCGGCAGGCCGGTTAGTTTTGTTTTCAAATCATCTTCGCAAAGCTGCTGTTTAGATAAAATAATTCTTTCTTTTTTCTTTGCCACAATCTCTTTTAAAATATCAACTTTAGCCATCTTAACGTGAATACTCCTTTAATAATTCCAGTTTTCTTAATGCCGCTCTTGAATCGATTGATTTTTCAGCCAATTTTATTCCTTCGCCGATACTCTCAGCTTTATCAGCGGCATAAATAGCGCAGCCGGAATTTAATAAAACAATATCCCTGGCCCTGCCTGCTTTACCGCCTAATACATCCCGGGCAATTTTAACATTCTCCCCGATTGAACCTCCGGCTAAGTCATCAGGCTTGGCCACAGCCAAGCCAAAATCTTGCGGGCTTATTTCATAATCTCTTAATACTCCGTTATTGGCCTCGGAAACAAAACTTTTGCCGGTAGTAGTTACTTCATCCAAACCGTCTGCTCCATGCACCACTAAGACATGCTTAGATCCCAAATTATATAAAACCTGCGCCAACGGCCTGGTCCATTTCTTTGAATACACTCCGATTAACTGGTTAGTCGCCCGCGCCGGGTTAATCAGCGGGCCCAGGATATTGAACATGGTTTTTCCGGCAATCTGTTTTCTGGCCGGCATGACATTTTTCATTGCCGGATGAAGGTTAGGAGCGAACAAAAAAGCGATGCCGATCTCTTCAAGGCATTTCTTGATCTTAGGCCTATCCATATTGATATTTACACCCAGGGCCTCCAGGATGTCCGCGCTGCCGCATTTGCTGGATACCGAACGGTTACCGTGTTTGGCCACGGTAATTCCGGCTCCGCTGGCAACCAAAGCGGTAATTGTCGAAATGTTAAAAGTACCCTTCTTGTCCCCTCCGGTCCCGCAAGTATCCAATATTTTCTCGGTATCTATGATAATCGGCTCAACATATTTAAGCATTTCTTTTACCGCCGCGGTCAACTCTTCGACTGTCTCGCCTTTTTCATTTAAAGAAGCCAGGAAATTAATGATATCGGCGGTTTCCGTTGAACCGCTCAAAATATCCCGCATTACCTGCTGCATCTGCGCGGCGGTTAAATCTTTTTTGTTAACCAGCTGTTTAACCAGGCCCCTGATCATTTTAACTTAATAAAGTTATCCAGTATCTGCTTTCCGCTTTTAGTAAGTATAGATTCCGGATGAAACTGCACACCCCAGACGGGATATGCTTTATGCTTTAGCCCCATAATCTCATCATCAGATGTAGACGCGGTTATCTCAAGACAGGAAGGCAGGCTTTTCTTTTCAACCAATAAAGAATGGTATCGCGTAGCTGTGAAAGGATTAGTTATGCCCTTAAAGATATCTTTCTTATTATGGTATATCTTGGAAGTCTTGCCGTGCATAAGCTTTTTGGCTCCCACTATCTTAGCTCCGTAAACGAACCCTATTGCCTGATGGCCAAGGCAAACTCCCAGGATGGGAATCTTGCCGCTGAATTCACGGATAACATCGCTTGAGATACCGGCATCTTCCGGCCTGCCCGGTCCGGGCGATATAACTATCTTTGCGGGGTTAAGCTTTTTAATATCCTCGATACTTAATGCGTCATTGCGGTAAACTTTGACTACCTGGCCCAGTTCCCCTAAATACTGCACCAGGTTGTAAGTAAAAGAATCATAATTATCAATCATTAAAATCATTCTTTTTCTCTCCAGACTTTTGCCCCCAGGTTAACCAGTTTCTGCTCGATGTTTTCATACCCGCGCTCTAAGTGATAAATCCTGGAGATTGAGGTCTTCCCGCGCGCAGCCAATCCCGCCAGGACCAGGCAGGCAGAAGCACGCAGGTCAGATGCCATAACCGGGGCCCCGGATAAATTCTTTATACCCTCAACAATAGCATGCGGGCCCTCTCTTTGAATATGCGCGCCCATACGGTTAAGCTCCGATACATGCATAAACCTGTCGGGGTAGATCTTTTCGGTAATTACGCTTATTCCCGGGGTAATTGACATTAAACTCATCATCTGCGCCTGCATATCGGTAGGAAAACCCGGATAAGGAAGCGTGGTTATATTTACAGATTTTAATCTCCTGTTGCCTTTAACACGCAAAACCCCATCGGTATGCAGAAGATTAGCCCCTGCCTCGTTCAGCTTATCAATCAAAGACCCCAGATGTTGATATTGCACGTTCCTGATTAATAAGTCCCCTCCGGTGACCAGGGAAGCCAGGATTAAAGTACCGGCTTCAATACGGTCGGGAATTATAGAATGCGTAGCTCCATGCAAATGTTTCACCCCTTCTATTTCAATAACCAGAGTACCATGCCCCTTAATCTTCGCGCCCATTTTAATCAGGAATTCCGCTAAATCCGATACCTCCGGTTCGCAAGCCGCACATTCAATTATGGTCTTGCCTTTGGCCAAAACCGCAGCCATCATCACATTATCAGTAGCTAAAACTGACGAACCATATACACCGCCTAAATAAACATAGGCGCCTTTTAATTTTGCTGTCTTGGCAATTACATATCCGGAATCAATACTTATATCAGCCCCTAAGGCCTTAATACCTTTAAGATGCAAATCTACGGGGCGTACGCCGATAACACAGCCCCCCGGGAGCGAAACCTTGGCTTTCTTGAGTTTTCCTAAAAGCGGGCCCAAGACACAAAATGAAGCGCGCATAGTAGAAACCAGTTTATATTCGGCGATGAAACTGGCGGCTTTACCGGCGCAAACGCTCACCTTACCTTTATCAAACTCGGCGCACTTTCCTAACGCGCGCAGGATCTTCAACATACTATTGGTATCGCGCAGGTTCGGCACGCCTTTAATTACGCATGGCTCATCAGTAAGCAGGGTCGCGGCCAAAATCGGCAGCACCGCGTTTTTTGCTCCGGAAACAGTAACCTCCCCTTTTAGCTGAACCCCTCCCTCAATAACAAGTTTATCCATCTTTAAGCTACCTCTTCTTAGCCATAACTACACGTTCAATATTATTATAATCTTTGACCAGGGCCAGCTGATCAAAACCTTCTTTCTCAAGCATCCCTTTAACAAGATAAGCCTGGTTAATACCTACTTCAAAGATTAAGGAGCCTTTATCCTTTAAATAATCTGCCGCCTGTGAAATTATGCGTCGGTAAAAATCTAGGCCATCGGCGCCGGCCTTTAACGCCAAAGGCGGCTCAAAAGATATTTCTTTGGCCAAAGCGCTGAATTCTCCAGTCGATATATAAGGAGGATTGCTGATAATTAAATCAAATTTACCATTTTGAAATTTTAGCGCGTTGAAAATATCGCTCTGTACGAATTTAATTTCTACGTTATTTAAAGCAGCATTCTCTCCGGCTAATTGCAAAGCCGGGCTTGATATATCGCTGGCCCAAACATCCGCATGCTTGAGGCTTTTGGCTATTGAGACAGCAATACAGCCTGTACCTGTGCCAAGATCCAGAATCTTCGGCGATATGATGTTCATTTTCCGTAATTGGCTTAAAGCCTGCTCAACCAAAATCTCTGTCTCCGGCCGGGGGATCAATGCGCGGCTATCCACCTTAAACTTCAATCCCAAAAATTCGGTTTCACCCAGGATATACTGCACAGGTTCGCCAAGAATCCTGCGTTTTAGTATTGAAGAAACTAACGCGGATTTATCGCCGCTTAAGTTCATATCCTTGTTCAAATACAGGGATAAGCGGTTACAATCTAAAACATGAGTTAAAACTAATTCAGCTTCATTCACTTTTTTTCTCTTCTTCCGCTTTTAACAGGGCCCCTGTCAGCTCATCCATCTGGCCCTCTAAGATTGCCTCTAGTTGATGCGAAGTAAAATTAATCCTGTGGTCTGTAACCCGGCGGTCGGGAAAATTATAAGTGCGGATCTTCTCGCTGCGGTCCCCGGTACCGATTTGAATCTTTCTTGCGCTGGATACCTTCTTTGCCTCTGCCTCAATTTTAGACTCTAAAATACGCGCGCGTAAAACCCTCATCGCCTTAGCCTTATTCTTTATTTGCGAACGTTCATCCTGACAAGCAACCACCGTGCCGGTAGGAATATGAGTAATCCTTACCGCTGAATCGGTTTTCTGCATATGCTGCCCGCCCGGGCCGCTTGAGCGATATGTATCTATTCTTAAATCTTTAGGCTCAATTACCAGGTCAACTTCTTCCGGCTCAACCAGGACCGCGACCGTAGCGGTAGAAGTATGAATGCGGCCCTGCGCCTCGGTAGTAGGGACGCGCTGCACGCGATGCACTCCGCTTTCAAATTTCAGGCAGCGAAAAGCGTCTTTACCTTTTACGCTGAAAGTGATCTCCTTGATCCCGCCGGCTTCATTAGTGCTGGCAAACATGGGTTCAAGCGTCCATCCCTTATTATCCGCGTATTTAGAATACATGCGGTAGAGATCCGCCGCAAAAAGTCCCGCCTCATCCCCTCCCGTACCCTGCCTGATTTCAACTATACAGGCCCGGCCGGCATCCTTATCTTCTCCGGCAAGGATTTTCTTCAGCTTAAGCTCTATATCCGCTTTCCTGGCATCAAGATCCTTAATTTCCTGATGCACCAGCTCGTGATAATCCTCGTCATGCTTCTGAAGCAATACTTCTTCAAGGCCTTGAGCTTCTTTCAACAAACTTCTAAATTCCCGGTATAAAACTACTGCCGGCTTTATATCAGAAAGTTCTTTGGCCAGTTTATTATACAGTTTGCGGTCAGCAATCAACTCATGGCTGGCTAAAAGCTGCTCCAGCTCCTGATAGCGGGCTTCTAATTTTTCCAGTTGTTCGCTCATGGGTTAAATCCTTGTAACAATATTCTTATAAGCCTATCCTTGCTGTACTGTTCCACAGAACGAGGCAGTACAACCGACAAGGATTTCGCTAAACAAAAACTTAAGGTGCTCAACTCGCCAACAAACTTATTTCTTGCCGTACTTCTTCATAAACTTATCCACGCGGCCGGCGGAATCCACCAACTTTTGCTTTCCGGTAAAGAATGGATGACACTTTGAACAGATTTCAACGCGGATACTCGGCTTGGTTGAACGCGTATGCACTGTCTCACCGCAGGCGCAGACAATCGTGCTGTCTTTGTAATTAGGATGTATCTTCTCTTTCATTTGACTACCCCTTTCTTAATTAACTTGTAATGACTTTATTATCAATATCCTCGCTCGTTCACTCGCGAGGATAAGCTCGGCCAGATAACTTAGCTTCGCTGCACGTTAATCTAACAATATCCTTGCTCGCACCTGCTCGCAAGGATAAGCTCGGCCAGATAACTTATGTCGCGCTGCGCGCTCCATAAATTATGGCTTCATTTATTTTTGGTTCATGCTGTTTAAGAACTCTTCGTTATTCTTGGTCTTGCTTAATTTCTCTATCAATAACTCCATTGCCTCAACATTGTTTAATTCATTCAACACTTTTCGTAAAATCCAAGTCTTCTGCAATACATCCGGTTTGACTAAAAGCTCTTCATGACGGGTATTAGAGCGTTTAATGTCAATTGCCGGGTAAATCCTGCGTTGGAACAAGTTGCGGTCCAGCTGAGTTTCCATATTGCCTGTCCCCTTGAACTCTTCAAAGATAACTTCATCCATACGGCTGCCGGTATCAACCAGCGCAGTGGCAATAATAGTTAAACTGCCCCCTTCATCTACTGCGCGGGCCGCCCCGAAAAACCTTTTAGGTTTCTGCAGGGCGTTGGAATCAATACCTCCCGAGAGGACTTTACCGCTATGCGGGACCACAGAGTTATAAGCACGCGCCAGGCGGGTAATACTATCCAGCAGGATAACCACATCGCGTTTATGCTCAACCAGCCGCTTAGCCTTTTCCAGGACGATCTCAGCAACCTGCACGTGGCGTTCAGGCGGCTCATCAAAAGTAGAAGAAATTACCTCACCCTTGACATTACGCTGCATATCCGTAACTTCCTCCGGTCTCTCATCAATCAAAAGTACAATCAAGACCACGTCCGGATTATTGCTGGTAATGGCATTGGCAATCTTCTGCAATAGAACGGTTTTACCGCTGTATGGCTGGGCAACAATCAAACCTCTTTGGCCTTTTCCGATAGGAGTAAGCAGTCCCATAATACGCATGGATATTTCATCCGGCCTGGTCTCCATGTTAAACGGCTGGCGCGGATAAACGGGGGTGAGGTTATCAAAAAGGACTTTTTCCTTAACTTCTTCGGGATTTTCAAAGTTAACCGCTTCAACCTTAAGCAAAGCAAAATATTTCTCCCCTTCCTTAGGAGGCCGGATCTGTCCGCTTACCGTATCCCCCGTACGCAGTTCAAATTTCCTAATCTGTGACGGAGAAATATAAATATCATCCGGGCAGGGCAGATAATTATAATTCGGGCTTCTTAAAAAACCGAAGCCTTCGGAAAGTATCTCCAATACTCCCTCACCGAACATCAAGCCTTCTTTTTCTGCCTGGGCCTGGAGTATCTTGAAAATCAAATCCTGTTTCTTTAAACCGCTGGTGCCATTGGCATTTAAATCTTTAGCCAGTTTATTCAACTCGCCAATCTTCATCTCTTTAAGATTCTTAATATCTAACTTCTCCACAACTTCCTCCTCTTATTTTTTATCCAACGCGATACTTATTAACGCCGGGTGTCCGGGTGCCTTGCGAGCGAAGCGAACAAGTGCCCTCCTTATCTCAAAAACCTGTTTCCGAGTTTTGCCGATTTGTCCGCTGTTATCTATTATAAAATCCGCTAGGCGCAATTTTGCGTTTTGCGAAATCTGGTATTTTATTCTCCGGGCAATTTCATCTTTGCTTAAAGCCAGCCTTTTTTGGCTGCGTAAAATCTGCTGCTGCTTTTTAGCCGTAACCACCACCAGTTTATCAACCATCTTGCTTAACCCCGCCTCAATAATCAAGGCCGCATCCAGGATTATAATCTTCTTTTTTGAATACTTGATGCGCCTCCTGATTTCAGGGATGAGTGCCCGATGGACAATGCTGTTAAGCCTGGCTAAGGCGGTTTTATCAGCGAAAACCATTTCCGCTAACTTAGCACGGTCGATACGTTTGTTATATTTGAGAACGCCGCGGCCAAAAGAAGCGACAATTTTCTTATACACAGCGCTGCCAGCCCTTAAGGACTCATGGGCCAGCTTATCCGCGTCAATAATCTGGCAGTCATTTGTTTTAAGCATCCTGGCTACGGTGCTTTTTCCGGAACCCATGCTGCCGGTAATCCCTAAAACTAATTTATTTTTCTTTTGCTTGGGCATATAGCTGGATATATTTCTTAGCGGAAGCCTCCCAGGAAAAATTACATTTCATGGCATTGCTCATCAGGCGCGCCCACTTCTTCTTGTCTTTAAAAACAAACATAGCTTTCTTAACAACCTTAATAAATTCTTCTCTGGTGTGGCCGGTAAAAACAAAACCATTATTTTTATCTATAGTATCGGCAAGGCCTCCAGTCTTAAAAACCAGGGGAATCGTGCCATAACGTAAACTGATCAACTGCCCAAGGCCGCATGGCTCATATTTTGAAAGCATGAGAAAAATATCGCTGCCGGCATAAATCTTATGCGCCAGGGGGTCATCGAACTTTATATTTAAAGAGATCGTTTCCGGATACTTCTTCTGCGCCGATTTCAGGATCTGATGATATTTTAAATCTCCTGTTCCTAAAATAACCAGCTGCGCTCCCATTTCGTTTATCTGGTCTATACCCTGGGCGAGGATATCAAAACCCTTCGCTTCCACCAGGCGCGAAACGATACCCAAAACAGGGATATCTTTATTCACCGGCAGGCCGCATATTGCCTGAAGTTTTTCTTTGTTAAAACTTTTATTCTCCATGTTTTGCGCGGAGAAATTCTGGGCGATAAACTTATCCATGTCTGGATCCCAAAGGTAATAATCCAGCCCATTGATGATGCCGCTTAAAACACTCCTGCGTTGCCTCAACAGTCCATCTAAGCCGAAACCAAGCTCCTCCGTCTGGATTTCCCTGGCATAAGTGGGGCTGACCGTGTTAATAAAATCAGAAAAAATTATTCCGCCTTTTAACAGGCTGACTTGATTATAAAATTCAAGGCCGGAGACATCAAAAAGGCTCTTATCCAAACCCAGCTTTACAAATTCATCTTTCGGGAACAATCCCTGATAACCAAGATTATGTATAGTCAGAATACATTTCATTCTGCTGTAAAATTGATCATTAGAATATTTATTTTTCAGGTAAACAGCTGCAAGGCTGGCCTGCCAGTCGTGTAAATGCAGGATATCGGCAGTAAAATTGATTTCTTTTAACAAATCCAGCGCCCTGCGGCAGAAGAAAGCAAACCTCTCCAGGTTATCCTTATAATCCGCCTCCTTATCCCCATACAGGCCGTCACGGTTAAAATATAAATCATTCTCTATAAAGTAAACTTTTATATTCGCGCCTATAGCCGCCGATACTATATCTTTGGAAATTCTCATGAGCCTGAATTTGCCGTCCGTTACGCATTTGTATCTGGGCATAATGATGATTACCTCCTGCCCGTGATCCTCTAAAGCTAACGGTAAAGCGCCCACCACATCGGCAAGACCGCCGGTTTTAGCAAAAGGCACTACCTCGGAAGCAAGCATCGCTATCTTCATCAAATAGCCTCCATATCCAGCCAGTTCTTTCCCTTTTTCATATCTATTTTTACCGGGACATCAAGTTTCTTGACCTGTTCCATTTCTTTTTTCACCAACCCGGTTAAAGCCTTCAGTTCCGTATTCGGTAAATCAAAAACCAACTCATCGTGAATTTGCAGGATCATTTTGCTCGCCAGGGAATTATCCTGAATCTGCTTGTATATTTTAACCATCGCCAGCTTAATCAAATCACTGGCAGTACCCTGGATAGGCGTATTTACAGCCTGGCGTTCCGCAAACTGCCGGATACCCATGTTTTTGCTGTTAATTTCGGGAATATACCTTCTCCTGCCCATAAGCGTCGTAACAAAACCTTCGGTCCTTGCTTTATTAATCTGCGTATCAATAAATTCCCTTACCCTGGGGTAGCGTAAGAAATAAGCGTCAATAAAATCCTGGGCCTGATTAACCGGTATGCCTAAATCCCTTCCTAAACCATAAGCGCTCTGGCCATAGATGATCCCAAAGTTGACCCTTTTAGCCACCTCGCGCATATTGTCAACAACCTCTGCCTCACTGACATTATAGATCAATGAAGCAGTCAGCCTGTGTATATCCTGATTCCCATGGAATGCCTCAACTAAAGTTTTATCTCCGCAAAGATGCGCCAACACTCTCAGTTCTATCTGCGAATAATCACAAGATAACAGGCAGTGATCTTTGTCTGAAGCGATAATTGCCTGGCGTATTTTACTGCCAATATCTGTTTTAACCGGGATATTCTGCAAATTAGGGTTACTTGAACTAAGCCTTCCCGTCTCGGTACCTGTTTGATTAAAAGAAGTATGCACCCTTGCCGTTTCAGGGTCTACCAGCTTAGGCAAAGCGTCAACATAGGTATTTTTTAATTTAGTCAACTGCCGGTACTCCAATAACAAGGCCGGGAGCGCATGCTTTTCGCTCAACCGCCTGAGCACCTCTTCATCTGTAGAAGGGCCGGTCTTTGTCTTCTTGACTACCGGAAGCTTGAGCTTTTCAAATAGGACCTGCCCCAGCTGTTTCGGAGAATTGATATTAAATTGCGTCCCGCTTACTTCATAAATATCCGCGATTAATTTTATCAGCCTCTTTTCAATATCGCGCGAAAGTTCCTTAAGCAATTTTAAATCCAGCTTTATCCCTTCCTGTTCCATTTGCGCCAGGACGCTGACCAAGGGCATCTCAAGCTCCACAAACAACTGCAATAAACCTTTTTCTTCCAAAGCCTTCTTAAGTACCGTTTTTAATTTTCCCAACAGGACCAAAGCATTTTTTGCTTCCAGGCTCTCCTGGCGGATAAACTCTCCAAGGTTTTCTAATGCCAGATCGACAAGCGCGTAGCTTGAACGCGAAGGATTCAACAAATAAGCGGCTATCATAATATCAAAATCCAGGCCGTTCAAAATCAAGCCTTCCCTAAAAAGAGATACTTTCATTTTCTTGAGGTCATAGCCTGTCTTTCTTATCCGGCCGTTGCTTATTGCCGCAGCCAACTCTCCCTCTGATTGTTTAGCGCTGAATATTTTATCTCCGATAGCAAAGAATAAATCTTCGGCTTTATCTCCATATAGCGCGAGTTCAGCGGCATTGCTTAATAAATCTTTTAGTTCCGCCGGGCTGGAATTATGTAAATTAACCTCCGGGATATCATCTCGCATACCAGGGAGCTCTCTAAGCAGGCTCTTGAACTCTAACCTTTTAAAAATCCTGCCCAGCTCCTTATAATCCGGCTCCTCAAGTTTGGCCTTCTTCAAATCCAGTTCCATGCCGACTTGTTCATTCAGGCTTATCAATTCCCTGTTCAGCTTTATACGCTCAAGATGCTCCAATATCGCCTCCCTGATCTTCGCAGGCTGGACCTTTACGGCATTCTTAAGCAGTTTATCCAAAGAACCAAATTCAAGAATTAATTTTCCCGCGGTTTTCTCGCCTATCCCGGGGACCCCCGGGATATTATCTGCGTCATCACCCATAAGCGCGATGACGTCGGCGGTCATCTTCGGGCCGACCCCGAAAAACTCTTTAACTTTTTTAGTATCATAAAGCACCCCATTATCTTTATAGGGGTTAAATACCGAGATACGGCTATTGACTAACTGCAGGATATCTTTATCGCTGCTTACGATTGTAACGCGCATCTTCTTTGCCGCGGCCTTTTTGGCAAGCTCGGCGATAACATCATCCGCTTCAAAACCTTTTTTTTCAAAAATAGGAATTCCATAAGCGCTGATAACCTCTTTAATTATGGGTATCTGGCTGCTTAAGCCGTCAGGCATCGCCGGCCTGTGCATTTTGTACTGCGGGAACTTCTCCAGGCGGAAGGTATCCCGTGAAACGTCAAAACAACAGATTAGATAACCCGGTTTCTGCTCTTTTAAAATCTTATTAAGGATATTTAAGAACCCGTAAACCGCGTTGGTAGGCTGTCCGGAGGCAGTAGCCAGTCCGCTTAAGGCATAAAAAGCCCGGTAACAGAAAGCGGTCGCATCAACCAAAAATAAATTTTTATCAGCCATCAATTAAGTATAAAAGGAATTCAATATAGGGAAAGGTTTCTTGCAGTACGCGATCCTAGCGTGACAAAGCTCTTAACTCTGCCTTTTCAATAAATGCTTCAATATCCGGGTTGTCCTGGTCAAAAACCTGGGCGTCTAAAGCTTCCTTGATTGCCGCAGCCAAATCTCCTTTGTCAAAATTCTGCCTGGCTTTAGTAAAATGGTCCTGGGCAAGCGCTTTATCATCACTAGCAAGTGAAGATCTGTAGTCTGATACATCTTTCATCAAGCCTAACACTTCTGCTTCCTGGGTATCGGTAACCGGGCTGCTGGATAAAACCGCCCGGATATCCCTGACCCGGTTAGCAGCCTTCAATTTCCAGGGGTCATCGTCGGCGCCCAACTCTGCTCGCTTTGACCAATAAAACTCCGCTTTCTCCAGATTGCGCTGTTTTTCATATAAAAGCGCTATGTTAACATAAGCGCTTAACAATGTAGGGTCAAGTTTGAGCGATTTTAAATAACAATCTTCTGCCCGCTCGGGGAAACCAGCCCCCTCGTAAATAACCCCTAAGTCATTATACGCGATAGGGCTTCCCGGTTCCAAATCTATTCTTTCAATAAACTCTTTTATCTCCGGGTTATTCTGGTCTAAAAACCGGGCATCCAATGCTTCTTTAAGAGCCGCGGTCAATTTCATTTTCTTATAGTATTGATTTGCTTTACGCAAATGGTAACGGGCTTGTTTCTGATCAACTTTATTGAACGCGGATTTGTATACTGAAACATCTTTGATCAAGCCTAAAACATCATCTTCCAAAGCATCGGCAACCGGCCTGTTTGATAAGACAGCGCGGATATCTTTAAACCGGTTTGCTGCCTTCTGGGTCCAGGGGTCGTCAAAAGAACCTAACTCCGCCCTTTTAGCCCAATAAAATGCGGCTCTTTCCAAATCCCGCTGCTCTTCATACAAAAGAGCTATATTAGCATAAGCGCTTAGATAGCCGGGGTCAACCTTGATTGCTTTGAAATAGCTTTCTTTTGCCCGGTCGGGATAACCGGCTGCTTCATAAATAACCCCCAGATCATTATACGCAACCGCATACCCGGGATCTACGGCAATAGCCTTCTGATACAAACTCATCGCCTCGGGCAAATTACCCATGCGCTGCTTTGCCAGGCCTTCTTCGCGATACTGTCTGGCTTGAGCCGACAAATCCCCCACGCCTTCTCTGTTTGGAGTATTATTCTGTTCCTCTTGGGCAAAAATTAATCCATTAAAACAAAAAATAGATAATGTGATGATTGAAATAAATACGAATTTTGGCAGGAGGCGAATGTTCATTTTTATTGCATTAATTATATACACTTAATAAGGTTACGTCAAGAAATATCTGTTTCAAATAATCGGTTCCATACTTAGCGCCGGATGCCCCGCCTTATTTAAAAACACCAGGAGTTCTTCAGAGCTGATTGCGGCTGTTTCATCGGCAATTTTATCCAATAAATCCACCTGGCCAATCTCTTCAGCCCTCTTTTTTAACTTATCCGCCAATACTTCTTTCAACTCCTTGGGCATCCAAACCACTCTTTTCAACCCGCCTTCGGCTGAAATAAATTTCTTGCTTGTTATATATAATTTACCTACACCTAAAAATCCGGGAGTCTGCACTCCCCCTCCGACAGATCCGGCTAGAGTAGTAAAGCTCATCCCGGAAGGAGTAAGCCCGGAATAATCACGGTGCACGATCATCACCCCGTTTGCCTCAGGGACAATTGCCACAATACATTCAAAACATCCACAGGATGACTGCGGGCCATCCATCAGGGAATACATGCTTACCGCGTCAATAGTCTTGTTCGATTTTTGCTGCACGAACCGGTTGACATTGTCCCATTGGCCGAGCCGCTCATCCAGTAAATTCCCTTTCTCAACCGGCTGGTTAGGCCCGGTCGGGGTAATCTCAAAAGACGCCTTTGCATCCAGCCAGGAATATGCCCCGCATAAACCTAAGCGCTCAGGCGTAACGATACAAACATGGTTTGGGGCAAAAGACTGGCACAATAAACAGGAATAAAATGTATCCACGCTTTCGTCGGTCATCCCGGCCAGCCGTTCATCGCGTTCATTAAATACTTTTTGCGCGCCTCTAATCAAATTCTCCACATCAGCCTGATTAGTATAAAGCCTGACCTGCACCTTATCTACTATAGCGCTATACTCCTGATGCAGCATGGCGTGCAAAATAACCCCCAGATGCTTAAGCCTGAAACCTTTGGTAAAGGCATCTTTGGAGATGCGGATCCAAACCATATCTCGCTGGCCCATATGCATAAGCCCCATGGCATAATTTACAAAACGATGGATCTGGCGTTCCAGGATCGGTTCAAAATCCTTCTGCATTTTACGGCCAAAGACATCAACGACAATCGCCAGGGGCAATGATTTTGATCCCGCCGGCAATTGGTCAATATCCGGCCCGGTCAATTCCACTTTACCATCTTCAACGCCTGCCTCATCCTTAATACTTAAAAATTCGATAGCTGTACTCGCCTTACCCCCGAATTCAACCGACAATTGTTCCCTGCGCACACGCTCGCCTTCAAATGCCGCGGCATACGGAACAGGCACAGCCACTTCAGACACCCTTACTTTTATCCCGCGGGTCAATATACATTTAGATGGAAGCTTCTGATAATCTTTCTCCGTCACCAAAGCCTCAAACAAAGTGGTATCAATTTTAGGCAACTGCGGAACATCCAGATCGGTAATTACAGGCAGCCCGAAAGCCAAAACTCCTAAACCTGTGGCCACTAAAACTTCATCCACATGGCTGAGCAAAAGGACAAATGCGGGCACACGGTTACGTATATAATCCGCAACCTCCTCCCATTGCCCGGGTTTATTGCCTCCATAAATAAGAGGGGCACGCGCCGCGAAGTTCACCGCGTAGATGGCGGACAAATAGTCTTCTCCCAACTCAACAATATAATTCTCAAGGCCAAGTTCAATGCCCTTATTCTCAAGCTGCCGTTTAAAAGTAACTCCGTTAAGATTTCCCGCAAGCAGGCTGACAATACTCTTGGATTGGAAATTACGGATTAAATCCACGGCTGATTGCTCATCTTTGGCCGGACCAAGAATTACGGCAATCCCGGAGATCCTGCCATCAACTAATTGCAGTCCCAGGGACCTGAGGACTTTGTCCGGGATAAAACCTATCCCGCCTTTAGGGTGTTCGTGATTTAACACCGCTAAAGCCGCTAAAATCTCTTCACAAATTAAAGTGGCTACTCCCTTATTTAAAACTCCGCCTAAACTGTTGATAACCAGGCCGCCGGCTGTCGGCTGATTTTTAGCCAGGGATTCGGCCTGGGAAAAAGCAAGCAAACAATCTCCCAGAGTTTTAACTTCAATATTCAATAAAGCATTAATCAAGGGCAGATAATAATTTGTCTCGGGAAATCCGATTTTCTCGCTTTGGCCTTTTTGGCTAACCGCCTTATCCAGGGCCTGGCGGGTAATACCTAAAACCGCATCCGCCCCTTTAGTCCCAAGCTGCAAAAGTAAATCCGCCATGTCTTCTCCCTTATTCGAATCCTGCGCTTCATCAATAATCGTTTTATCTAAAAATAAAACTAAACAGACCCCGACGGCTTTCCCATTCTTAAATTTAACCGCCTCCGCTCTGCCTTCTCCTACAATCTCCTGGATCGGGCTGTCTATTATTTCAATATCCTCGGGCAGCTGTTTTGGGTTTTGGGGTTTATCCGGGCTTATAATTTTAACCCCGACCTTATATTTCTCATGGATTAGCCCGGCTAACTTAAAGGCTGAATTAACCGGGCCTTCGATGCAAACAGTATCATTAATATGATACTCGTCGAGTTTCTTAAAATCTCCCTCGGAACTCAGTAAAACTACCCCTTTTTTCCTGGCTCCGGGTATTTGCGGTAAGTTTGACATGTTTATGCGGCGAATTTTCTTATAATCCAGATGCCTCTAAAACTTGAGGCACAATCTTATTCCAGCCGATAGGCATAATATGAATGCCCCGGCACATAGGTTTCAATTTTTTAATCAGCCGGCTGGCAATCTCAATTGAAACAGCCGCTTTATCCTTAGCTTCTTCCATTTCTTTGATCAATTCATCCGGCACAAATACCCCGGCTACATGCTTATTCATATAACGGGCCATACTCGCTGATTTTAACAAAACAATTCCTGCCATAACCGGCACTTTTAGATGCTTTGTCTTGGCGATGAAATTCTCAAATAACCCGGTGTCATATACCGCCTGAGTCTGAAAGAATTCAGCACCGGCGGCAATCTTTTTCTCCATCTTCATAATCTGAGGCTCTAAAGGCTCAGCCCCCGGGTTAACCACTGCGCCAAGGCAGAATCTGGGGGCAGCTCCCTCCAGTTTATTCTGCTTCATATCATGGCCGGACTCCAATATTCTGGCTACCTGCAATAATTGCACTGAATCCAGATCGAAAACAGGCTTAGCTTCGGGATGGTCTCCCAGGATTGGATGGTCTCCGGTTAGAATTGAAACATTTTGAATCCCCAGCGCAGCCGCAGATAATAAATCTGATTGCAGGGCAAGGCGGTTACGGTCACGGCAGGTCAGCTGATAAATCGGCTCAAAACCTTTTTGCTTAAGCAGATAGCTTACGGCAAGAGAGCCCAGGCGCATTACTGAACTCTGCAGGTCCGTCACATTTACCGCGTCAATCTTGGCGCGCAGATACTCTGCCTCCTGAAGCAATTGCTCTGTATGGATACCTTTAGCCGGGCCGACCTCTGAAGTAATAAGAAACTTTCCCGCCTGTATTTTTTCTTTAAATGTCATATCTTCTCAAGTTTTAGCGGGTCCTGTCGAGTCTTGTCTCTCGCATCACCGCTTGCTCGCCCCAGCGTGGCGAGCTTCGCTTCGGCAAAAATTCTCGCTCTCCGCCTTCGGCGGGACCCTGCCCGCTCCTTGCCTCCACGCCCTGCTCGAATCCAAGCCAAGTCATCCGCTGATATTAAAGATATTTTGCCGAAAAGGTATTGTATAGCGTGCATTAGAAATTTTTCGGCATCGCTATCGTAGCTATGTGTGCAAGGCTTTACGGCGAGTGCAGGCAACACCTGATGCGTAAGGAACCTTGAGCTGCCGGAGCGAGCCGTAAACCGCAGCACACGGCGAAAAATTTCGCATGCGAACAATGCCTTGAGAGCAAAATATCAAACAGTATCTATTGCTGCGCCTTAGCCGCTTCAACCAGATTGCGCATTAACATTGTTACAGTCAGCGGCCCCACTCCTCCGGGAACAGGAGTGATATAGGCGGCGCGTTTTTGGGCTGGTTCAAACTCCACATCACCTACGATTTTATCGTCAACCCTGTTTATGCCGACATCAACAACAATTGAGCCTTCTTTAATCCAATCCCCCTTAATTAAACCGGCCTTACCGACAGCTACGATAAGCACCTCGGCCCTTCTTACATGCCCCTCAAGTTTTCCGGACTTGCTGGTGCCGATATGACAGATGGTTACCGTGGCAAATTTTTCTAATAACAAAAGCGCAAGCGGCTTGCCCACAATCTCGCTGTGGCCGACAATTACCGCTTCCTTCCCATATAAGTCTACACCGGTAGAATTCAATAGCTCCATCACGGAACTGGCCGTGCAGGAAACAACCCCGGGCCGGCTGAAAAACAGCTTGCCTGTGTTTTCCGGATGCAGGCCTTCAACATCTTTAATCGGCAGAATAACCTCACTTATTTTCCTGCAATCTATATGCAGTGGAAGAGGCATCTGCACAATAATGCCGTTCACAGATTTATCTGCATTAAGTTTGAGAATAAAATCTATCAAAGCCTTCTCGCTAATTTCCTGGTCCAGCTGAAACAATTTATAAACTATACCCAGGCTTTCAGCGGCTTTAACCTGGGATTTCACGTAAGTAGCCGCGCCGGGGTTATCTCCTATTAAAATACTGGCCAAAACCGGTTTCTGCTTTAAGTTTAACACCTGGTTTTTTATCTCCTGCCTGATATTTTCAGCTACAGGCCTGCCCTCTAATAACCTTGCCAACGCCAGCCTCCGTATTTTTACGAATCCTCTGGATAATCTTGTTTTTCCGGCTTAACTCCTTCTTTATGCCCTGAGCCAATTTCTTCTGGCCAAGATTCTTTAAATTAATCTCTACATTAAAGGAAGCCGCGGCAAAAGCCGATTCAAAGAAAATCGCCGCTACCGCGACATCACTGATCAAATTAGGATTGCTTTTCCTTATTAACGGCGGGCATAATTTAGCTGCCTCGCAACAAAGCCTTGCCAACATTAACGGCACATCCAATGCCTTACGGACATCTTTGCTCTGATAGGCAATTACATCCAAATCCACAAGGTCCAAGAAATCTATTCTCAATTTCTCGGATTTTACCAGGATCTTATTTAACTCTGCTTCAAATACGGCATACTTAGGTTTTCCCAGGGTAAAATTAACTACCATGCTGATTAAACCGGCCCCCATAGCCGCATTTAAGGCTGCCGCGGAACCTCCTCCGGGAGCGGCAAGTTTAGCGGAGAGGTCGTCTAAATATTTAATTAAGCTTTGATTTTTATATTCCATAGTTTTAAATACTGAAGTTGGAATTTAATTCAAAGGCATTTTCGGTTAATTCAATCCTGGGTGAATCTTTTATATATAAAAGCGAAACCACGTCAAAACGCGCCGGCCGCTCTAAGAAATTATTTTCTTTCAAATAGCAAATTGCCGCTTTGGAGATCTGCTTTTGTTTTGCCACAGAAACGGCTTCTTCCGGTTCCCCGAATAGATTTGAATGCCTTGCCTTTACTTCTACAAAACAAATAACGCCTTTATTTTCGGCGATTATATCTATTTCCCCAAGCTTGGTTTTATAATTACGCATGATAAGCTTATATCCCAAGCTTTTCAGGAATTCCGCTGCTGCGCTTTCAGCTTGCTTGCCAAATTCTAAATTCTTTCCAGGCACTTTAGAAAACTCTTTCGGTGTATCGGCGAAGGGCCTATCTTTTTTAGGATCATGCGGTGGCCGGCTGTGGGATAGCCTTTATGTTTATCAAAATTATACCGGGGGTAAATCTTATGATACTTTTCCATAAGGGCATCTCTATGCACCTTAGCAAGTATTGAAGAGGCGGCGATACTCAAAGATTTGGCGTCTCCCTTGACGATACTCTGATAAGGAAGGCTTAAATCCAGCCGCATATTACCATCGATAATTATGAATACGCGCTTTAACTCCAGGGGGCTTAATTGCTTGAGCAGCCCGGAGATCGCCTTTTGCATGGCTAAAATTGTAGCCTGCAGGATATTTATCCGATCGATCTGCTTATGATTTACCGCCGCAATAGCATACAAGGATTTATCCTTTATTTCAAAGAACGCGCATCTTCTTTTAGCGGGGCTTAATTTCTTTGAATCATCAATGCGGTTATCGAAACAAAAATCTTTTAGCAGCACTGCCGCGGCCACTACCGGGCCGGCCAGAGGGCCTCTGCCTGCCTCATCCACCCCGATAATTAAATCATAGCCTTTATTTTTTAGTTTTCTTTCGTAACGCAGCACTAATTTGCTTTTTCTTCCTTGCTTTCTATCTTAGTGGCATGCTTGCCGATTTTACTTCTTAAATAGTAAAGCTTGGACCTTTTTACCTTTCCCGAACGGATAAGCTCAATACGCTCAATACTCGGAGAGTACAACGGGAATACGCGCTCAATCCCTTCCCCAAAAGAAACTTTTCTTACCGTAAAATTAAGCTTTATCCCCGAGCCGCTTTTGGCAATCACCACTCCCTCGAATGGATGCAAGCGGAATTTATCCGCCCCTTCCGGGATTTTGGTAAGCACCTTCACCGTATCTCCAATATTAAACTGCGGGACTTCTTTCTTCGTAAAACCTGATTCAATCGTCTTTATATCCATTACTGTTACCCTCCCTATTTTTTTAATAAATCCGGCCTTCTCTGCCTGGTCCGCTTAAGCGCCTCGGACTGCCGCCATGCGCGTATTTTATCATGCGCCCCGGAAACCAGTATCCCCGGGACTGCCCACCTTCTGAATTTGGCCGGCCGGCTGTATTGCGGATATTCTAATAGATTACCTTCGAATGACTCAAAATTCAAGGAATTTTTATCCCCCAGGACCCCGGGGATAAGCCTGACGATGCTGTCCGCTAAAACCATAGCCGGAAGCTCTCCCCCGGTTAAAACATAATCCCCGATCGAAACCTCTTCATCAGCCAAATATTGCCTGACCCTTTCATCCACGCCTTCATAATGGCCGCAAATAAATATCAAATTTCCGCATTTAGATAATTTCTTGGCGTATTTCTGGTCAAAGATTTTACCCTGGGGGCACAACAATATTACCTTACTTTTGCCTTTAACTTTTTTCTTAATCGCCTGTACCGCCCTAAAGATTGGCTCTGCCTGCATAATCATCCCCGAACCTCCGCCAAAAGGCCGGTCATCAACTTTATGATGTTTATCTAAAGTATAAAGCCTTAAATCATGGACCGCGATTTTTACTTTACCTTTTTCCTGCGCGCGCTTAATAATAGATTCGCCTAAAACGGCAGAAAACATGTCCGGGAAAACAGTGATTATGTCTATGCGCATATCTGATTATTGTAACCGCTTAAGAATGCTTGTTTAAATTGGCTAAACTTATCGTCTTTTATGGCCTTACGCACCTGACGCATTAAATCCAGAAAAAAATAAACATTATGCAAACTTAGCAGAATTAACCCCAGCATCTCCTTGGCGTTAAATAAATGCCGAAGATACGCCCGGGAAAAATTCTTGCAAACATAACAACCGCATTTTGCGTCCAGCGGCCGCAGGTCCTCGGCATAAGCGCAATTGCGGATAATCACCTTACCGCAGCTGGTAAAGGCAGTTCCATTCCTGCCGTAACGCGTGGGAATTACGCAATCAAACATATCCACCCCCCGGTCCACCGCCTCAACTATATCAAAAGGATAGCCGATGCCCATGGCATAACGCGGCTTATTCTCCGGAAGGAGCCCGGCGACCAGCTCAATAATATTATATATTAAATTGCTGGACTCGCCAACAGAAACTCCGCCAATGGAATAACCGCCAAAATCCATATCAACCATGCGTTGGGCGCAATCTTTACGTAAATCCTCATAAGTAGCGCCCTGGACAATGCCAAACAACACCTGCTTTTCTTTTTTATGCGCTTCTTTTGACCTTTTAGCCCAGGCAATCGTTCTACCCATAGCTATTTTTGCCTGATCGCGGGTACAGGGATAATGCACGCATTCATCAAGCGGCATTATAATATCTGAACCTAAATCCTCCTGGATCTTAACTACATCTTCCGGGGTAAGAAAATGTTTCATACCGTCTATGTGAGACTGAAATTCAACTCCCCGGTCATGCATCTTGCGAAAAAGCGCAAGGCTGAAAATCTGATAACCTCCGCTATCCGTAAGTATAGGCTTATCCCAGCCCATGAATTTATGCAGGCCGCCGGCCTTCTTGATTGTCTCTATCCCCGGACGCAAGAATACATGGTAGGCATTTGAAAGGATTATCTGGGCCCCTGCCTCTTCCACGTCTTTAAACATCAGCCCCTTAATCGTAGCGTGCGTGCCGACTGGCATAAATGCCGGGGTGTCAATCTCTCCGTGGGCAGTTTTCAGCTTCCCCAGCCTCGCCTTACTATTTTTATCCTGATGGATTAAAGTAAACATATTTTTTATATATTAGCAAATCCCCATCCACACTAACATCACAGAACTTTTTCTATAGACGATATAATAAAATCAGTATCCTTCATCATGGCATTAGGAATATTGATTTCACTTATATTGGATACGCCTTTAGCGCGAAGGATATCCCCAATATACTTAAAGCATATTTTAACTCCGGCGCCGCTGCCTGAAGTAAGCAGGACAATCAGCTTCTTATTATTTAATCCTGTAACTTTATCCAAATATGTATTAATAGCCGGCGTAGGGGAAAATGCCCATACAGGCAAACCTATAATAATAGTATCAAAACTACTCGCGTCAAACAACGCTTCCTCTATTTCGCACCTTTTCTTAAACCTGGCCGCCATGCACTGGGCAAAGAAAGAAGTTATCTCTTCTTTCGGCCTTAGCCTTTGGATCTTTAATTCGGATTTTTTCTCCAAGGCTTCCTTAAATATGGCGATTACTCTCTCGGTGATACCGCTATAGGAATAATAAGTTATCAGCGTCTTCATTTTCCCCTCCTACGATAACTTCCTGTGCGGCCTCGGGATCCTGCCGGCCCTTTCCTTTCGTCGGGCGCACTGAAATGCCACTGTCAATTTTATCGCTCAGGTCGATTTCTTTACGCCAATGATCTTTTGCATTTCGGCGGCTGCAGAACTCGGCCGTCCCGCTCCGGCGGAGACGGCCTCAAACAGCTTCGCCGTCCCCGTTTTGTCGCTTCGCTCCACGGGGATATCCTCAATGCTCAAGCTCCATTGGCTAAAATCGACATTCGCGTATAAACTTGCCACTGGCATTTCACTGCTCGAGCCCAAGACTCCCACCCGTTGACGAAATTAGAATCCTCCCATTTATTTTTAGGAATTATTTGGAACTAAAGCAATATTTTTGGCTATTTCCTCTAAGTATTCCGGAGCTATATTGCCACCCTTATCAATTACCTTGTTATTATTACAAGAAAGATGGGCTCTATAGTAACCCCTGTGGCTTGGATCATATGTTGCAAAACCACAAAAATAATAAAGAGGCAAGCTATCTGACCTTCTGTAAATTTCTTTTAATAACTCTGAATCTTTATCTATGCCACAGTCATTTAGATCTTTTCTTTCAACAGGTGATGTAAATGCTATTCTTTTATTATCTGTTAAGTAATCTATTACTAAAAAACCGTTTATAAACGAAACTCGATAAGTTTTATAATCTACTTTGCCTGTAGTTTTATCTAAAGAGATTAACGAGAATATAATAGGTAAATGTCTGTGCTCTTTATCAATTGTTTGATAGCAAAAGTGGAAAACTCCCCCAACTCCTATTTTTTCTAAGAACGCTTTCTCGAATCCTAAAGTTTGCTCAGAGAGCCATAAACACATGAAACAAGGATAATATACAATTGGTATATTTTTGTTCTTCAATATTCGCATAATCATACTGTCCACATATTCGTTCATAGAGAGGACCATCTTATCAAAATATTGTTTACCGCTACCTATAGTTACCACTGGATCGTTACATAACTTTAAATCAGGATTATCGGAATCAAAAAGGTATAGCTCTGGAACTGGATTTCTAATAGTAAATAATATTTTAAATCCTTCCCCCTTGCTCCAATTAGCGCTCTTTATATATTTTATAAATTCTCCGACATTTTCCTTTATGGAGAAAGTTTTATTAACTTTTTGTTTGAACCCTAATAAAAAATCATGTCCAGCTCTGGCATCTCCGGATAATCCATAAAGACATCCATCGAATAAAAGCCCCGTTTTCAAGGCTGTATTCTCTCTAATAATAGTTCCATTAGGATATTCACGAGTTACCATAATATCGCTTATAATAGTAACAAAATTATGTTCTCTCTTATTTATTCCAATAATGTAGGTCATAAAGTTTTATATCCTTACGCACATTGAACCGGATACCTCGTGCTCAGCGGATGACTTGGCTTGTTCCGGAGCGCACGTGAGAATTTTGCGCGGGCACGGTCCCGCCGAAGGCGGGGAGCGCAAAATTCTGGCCGAGCGAAGATTTTCCTCGCTGGGGAAAATCGAGCGGTGCGCGGAGGAATAAGCCAAGGCAGACGCTAAATAATCAACATTGCGTCGCCGTAACTGTAAAACCTGTATTTCTTTTCCACTGCTTCCTGATACGCTCTTTTCATAAGCTCCATGCCTCCGCCGGAGGCGGATGCGCCTGCGGCGCAGAACGCGCAAACAAGCATAAAAAGCGTAGTCATCGGCAGATGAAAGTTGGTTAACAGGCAGTCCACCAATTTAAATTTATATCCCGGATAAATAAACAAATCCGTGTTGCCTTCCTTGCGGCCTTCAGCATAAGTCTCAAGCGTCCTTAAAGCGGTAGTGCCGACAGCAATAATCCGGCCTTTATCAACTTTAACCTGTTTAAGCTTGGCGATGGTTTCATCAGGAACCTGAAAATACTCCGGTTCCATCTTATGTTCAGCAATATTTTCAGTTCTTACCGGACGAAATGTCCCCAGCCCAACGTGCAAAGTTACATAAGCTAAATTTACCCCCTGGGCAGAAATATCCTTAAGTAAATCCTGGGTGAAATGCAAACCGGCGGTTGGTGAGGCAAGCGCGCCTTCATTTTTGGCATATACAGTCTGATAATTTATTTTGTCCGCCTCAACAGGCTCGCGTTTTATATAGGGAGGAAGCGGCACAACCCCGTAATTGTAAATTATATCCGCATCGGACTGTTTAAAACTGATTTGCCCGCGGCTGCTCAAAACCCCGGAGATTTTTCCTCCGGCAAAAATAATCTTCTCGCCGACTTTGGTGCGGCTTGGCTGAACCAGGCAGGAAAATGTTGAGCCGTTCAGCCTGCGAGTGAGGAGAATCTCAACCCTGCCTCCGGTTTTTTTATTGCCCATTAAACGGCAATGTAAAACCTTGGTATCGTTAAGGACCAATAAATCTTTTTCTTTAAAGAAACTTTCCACATCTTTAAACACACCGTGAGTGATCTTACCGCTTTGCCGATTTACAATCAAAAGCCTGGCCTCTTCTCTATTTTCCAGAGGATGCTGAGCGATTAGCTCTTTAGGAAACGGATAATCAAATTCAGAGAGTTTAAGCATTATTGATATAGGAGGGCTTTAGTTTAAATAACCGGTTACCTGATCAGTTAAATCATCGATCGAGAAAAAGACTATGCCGTCGGGGGCCAAATCAGTAATCATACGGTATTGATTGAAGAACAAATCAAGGTTGTTTTTCATCAAGAATAAACCTATGCCTATATATACTTTTCCCTTGCCGCGGTGCCCAAGGCTTGATTTAACCATCTCTTTTGCAAACTGGTTATCTTTAGTATAAGACATCAGCACGGCATAATCGATAATGCCTTCTTCAAGCCAGGCTGACCAGTCCTGAAAAGCATTTGTATACGCGCGTTCGGCCAGCGGGATAACCGCGCAGGAGACTGCCAAATCCGCGGATTTGACCTTAACTAGGCTTGAGATTTTACGTACCAAATCCGTAACCTGCTGGCGTTTCCAATTATCCCAAGCTAAATACTCCTCTTCGTTATTCAAGGTATCCAGGGGGTTAAGGCCGGTCTTATCTTTAAAACGCTCCACATTCCTCAAGCCATAGCCGTAAGTTAACCCGAAATTCTTAAATCTTGACCCGGGGACAAACGGCACAGGTGATGGATAACGGATATAATCCAAATGCACTCCGCTGATTAACGGATAGCGGTTAATAATTTCATTGATAATCGTCAGGATGTATTCTTCTATCCTGGGGTCTCCGGGTTCTAAGAATATCTGGTCCTCTCTTAAATAATATTTATCCAACTCCTTGTTAGACTCTGTCTTTGACTTCCTCTGGTACTGATCCAGGGTCAATACGGAGCTGCCGTATTTCTTCAGGATATCCGCGTTCTCATTTTTACCTAAACTCAAAACATTCACCCAGGCAAAAACCTTAATGTTATTTTCCTGCGCCTCCCTAAGTAATAAATCTAACGTATCCATACCTGCCGCCTTAACCATAGCGTCATATTTAGTCCTATCGCAACTCTTAGAATCATAATAGGCATTGCCTGACTGGAAGAATTGCAGATAGATCTCATTTATCTTTGCTTTCTTGCACTGCGCGATCAGGTTGCTTACCCCTTCTTTTGAATAAAGCACTTTCTTGCCTGAAAACACAGAAACCCAAACTCCCCGCGCCGGAATCTCTTTAGCCGGAATTTCTTTATCCTGGGCAGAAACCCGGACCGAGCTAAACAAAGAACATAACAAGAATAAAATTAATATTTTATTTCTCATTTTCTTATCCTTACATGCCTTTCGAGTTCAGAATAACTGCACCCGCAATATTTTTGGCAATAAATCCCTTTACTTTTAGCTTCTTCGTGAGCCTGCCTGAACCCTACCCGGAAGTCTTCATAATAAAAATCTACCCCCGCTTCTTTTGCGGCCTGGCTGCCTATTTGCTTAAGTAATTCCTGATCCTGGTATGGGCTGACCAGCAAAGTTGAAGTGAAAGCCTCAAAACCATTTTCTTTGGCATAGAGCGCGGTCTTCCGCAGGCGCAATCTCCAGCAATTTACACAGCGTTCCGGCGCCTGCGAATTAGCAGCGGTTGCCTGAGAAAATTCAGACGGTATATACTCCGGGAGCTCTACCTCAAACTGCAGGCCTTTGCTTAAAACCATAACCGCATCCTTACGCCTGTCAAATTCTGCGGCAGGATGGATATTGGGATTATAATAAAATCCCTTTACCTTAAAACCTTCTTCATTTAACCTTTTTAAAGGATAAATCAGGCATGGCCCGCAGCAGATATGCAATAGGATTTTCATTTCCGGGGACAATTAAAAGATCTCTTGCTGGTCCTCTTTATTAAATTTTAACCCGAAATGTTCAAATGCCTTCTTTGTGGCCAGCCTGCCGCGGGAAGTACGCTTTAAATATCCTGCTTTTAAAAGATACGGCTCAACTGTATCGGCGATAGTATCCACTTCTTCATTTAAACTGGCTGCCAGGGACTCCACTCCCACGGGGCCTCCGTCAAAAGAATCAAGGATTAATTTCAGGACCTTGCGGTCTAAATCATCAAAACCAGCCTGGTCTATGCCAAGCTCATCCAGGATCTTAGAAGCTGCGGGCGCATCCACCTGCTTAATTTTAAGTACCTGGGCATAATCGCGTACCCGGCGCAAAAGACGGTTAGCGATACGCGGGGTTCCCCTGGCTCGCCTGGCAATCTCAAGGCAGGCATCTTCTTCAATTTGCACCGCTAATAAGGAACTTGAATTTTTTATAATCCTGGCTAATTCTTCTATTTTATAAAAATCAAGGCTGTAAAATATACCAAACCTTCCCCTAAGCGGAGCAGCCAGAAGCCCTGTACGGGTAGTGGCGCCGATTAAGGTAAAAGGCTTAAGATTAAACTTAATAGTTTTAGCGTAAGGCCCTTTATCAATCACAAAATCAATCTGAAAATTTTCCATTGCCGGGTACAAAAACTCTTCAACCACCTTGGACATACGGTGTATCTCATCAATAAAAAGAATATCTCCGGCTTCAAGATTAGTCAAGATTCCAATCAAATCTCCCGCGCGCTCAATAGCCGGGCCGCTGGTTGCGGTAATCTTAGCGCCCATTTCATGTGAAATAATATGCGATAAAGAAGTCTTGCCCAGGCCCGGCGGACCGCTCAAAAGCACATGCTCTAACGGCTCTTCCCTCTGTTTGGCTGCCTGTATCGCTATTTTCAAGTTATCCACGATATCTTTGTGACCGACAAATTCAGAAAACTTTTTCGGCCTCAAAGATATGTTTAAAACCACATCCTCTTCGGATTCTTTGATATCAGCGACAATCGGATTAGCCTTAAGCAGGGTCTGCCTGGTCTTTTCGCTCATAGGGTATAATATTCTCCTTGTTCCTCGATATGATTATATCTTCAAATGCCGCGTCCTGGCGGGCAACGATCTCTTTCATTTTTGTTAATTCCAGGATTGCCAGGAAGGTCACGATTATTTCCAGTTTATCTTTTGATTTAGCGAATAATGATGAAAGCTTGATCTCTGTTTCAACAAGCAGAAGGTGCAGGATATCATGCACCTTCTGCTCAACGGTAAACTGGTCTTTGATTACTTCGTAGAAGACCTCTTTGGGAATATCTTTTAAGGCCTGGGAAAAAGCATTGATTAAATCAAAAATACTGGCCTCAAAATATTTGCTATCTTCTTTAGCGGGAGCCTTAGGATCCAAAGGCTCCTCTGCCTTTTGGCGTTTAAAAACATCCTGCTGGCTGAGTTCTCTTTCCCTTAAGTTTTCGGCAATTTGCTTAAATTTCTCATACTCCAGCAGCCTTTTTACCAGTTCGGCGCGCGGGTCCTCCTGCTCTTCTTCATCCGGCGTCTCGCTTGCCGGAAGCAGCATCTTGGATTTTATTTGCATAAGAGTAGCCGCCATTACCAGGAAATCCCCTACAATATCCAAATCCAAAAGTTGCATGAAATTAATATACTCCAGGTATTGCTGGGTAACTTTTGCGATAGGGATATCGTAAATATTGAGATGGTCCTTCTTCACCAGATATAACAGCAGATCCAGCGGCCCCTCAAACATATCTAAGCGTATTTTATAATTCATATTATATTTTTAACAGGCCCCTTACTTCGGCAATAGTCTTTTTGGCAAGACTTGATGCTTTCAAGCCTCCTGAAGACATAATCTCCTGGATATGTTTTTTGTCTTTCAAGAGCGCGCGCCTTTTCTCCTGGATCGGAGCCAATAAATCAATTATTTTCTCTGCTAATTCCTTTTTACAAGAGGTGCAGCCGATTAAAGATCCGGAGCAGCGATGCTCTGCCTCTTGCTTTTTTTCCGGGAAGAATACTGCGTAATAATTAAAAACGTTGCATTTATGCGGATGGCCGGGGTCGCTTAAACGTATCCGCAGCGGATCGGTAAACATATTCTGTACTTTTTTGCGGATTGACTCCGGTTCCTCGGATAAAGCGATAAAATTATTATAGCTTTTGCTCATCTTGCGGCCGTCCAGGCCTAAAAGCCGGGTAGTCTCGGTAAGTAAGGCCTTTGGCTCGGGGAAACAATCCGCCTTGTAAAGATGGTTGAATTTACGCACGATCTGGCGGGTTAATTCCAGATGCGGCAATTGATCTTCGCCTACCGGAACGGCATCAGCTTTATAGAGCAGGATGTCGGCTGCCTGCAAAACCGGATAACCCAAAAACGCGTAGGTACTTAAATCCCGGTTGGTCACCTCGCGCAGCTGCTCTTTATAGGTAGGGCAGCGCTCCAACAGCCCAAGCGGAGTGATTAAGGAAAGAATAAAATAAAGCTCCAGGTGCTCCGGCACCTGTGACTGGAGGAAAATTGTGGCTTTCTCGGGATCTATGCCGCAGGAAAGCCAATCAATAACATTGTCCAGTATGTTTTCCTTAAGATGCTCCGGGTTTTCATACTCCGACATAAGCGCGTGCCAATCCGCGGCCATAAAGAAACAGTCATATTCACTTTGCAGTTTTGTCCAGTTGGCTAAGGCGCCGACCAAATGCCCCAAATGCAACTTTCCCGTAGGCCGCATCCCACTTAATATTCTTTTTTTCATAGTTTCCTGGCAATTTTTTCTATATCATAAGCCTCAATAATATCCCCCTCCATCAACTGATCGAATCCGCTGATAGCAATACCGCACTCAAACCCTTCGGAGACATCACGCACGTCATCCTTAAAACGCTTCAGGCTTGATAACTTGCCTTCAAAGGCAGCCTGTCCGTTGCGCATCACCGTAACCAGGCTGTTGCGTGTAATCTTGCCTTTAGTTATTATGCAGCCGGCGATCAATCCGGAACGGGAAAGCTTGAACATCTTCTTAACTTCAGCCCTGCCTAAAAATACTCTTTTCAATCTGGGATCGAGCATACCTTCTACCGCGGCTTTTATATCATTAGCCAACTCATAAATTATATTGTATATCTTTACTTCGATACCTTCTTTGGCAATCAATTCTTTGGCCAATTCATCAGCGTTGACATTAAAACCTACGATCAAGGCATCGGAAGCCATCGCCAAAATTACATCCGAGTTGTTAATATTGCCTACCCCGGTATGGATTACATCTATTTTTATTTCAGAAACATTTAACTTATCCAGGGTATCCTTAATCGCTTCCAGCGATCCCTGGACGTCGGATTTAATAATCAATTTTAACTCTTTGATATTTCCTTCGGCAATTTGGGAATGCAGATCTTCCAGGCTTACTCTTTTTACTGTTTTTACCTGCTGCTGTTTTTCTTTTTCCATGCGCGCCTGGACTAAGTCCTTTGCCTGCCTTTCATCTTCAATCACAAAAAACTGCTCGCCAACCTGCGGAATTCCGCTTATCCCCAGCACCTCTACCGGAGAAGCAGGCCCGACAGCAGTAACTGACTGGCCCAGGTCATTAAGCATCGCCCGGATCTTCCCGTAGAAATTACCCACAATAATATTCTGATTAAGGTGGAGGGTGCCGTTTTGCACAAGAAGCGTAGCTACGGGCCCCCTGCCTTTAGCCATCTTCGCCTCTACAACCACGCCGCTAGCCAGGCGGTCAGGGTTTGCTTTTAATTCCATAATCTCGGCCTGCAGCAGGATCATCTCCAGTAAATTGTCTATTCCCAAACCGGTCTTGGCAGAAACAGGTATGGTAATAGTTTTACCGCCCCAATCTTCGGCGGTTAGCCCGGCTTGCGATAATTGTTTTTTAACCATATCCACATCTGCCTGCGGTTTATCTATTTTGTTTATGGCGGCAATAATAGTTACTCCGGCAGCGCGCGCGTGGTCAATTGCCTCCTGGGTCTGCGGCATAATCCCGTCATCGGCGGCAACTACCAGGACCACGATGTCGGTAATCCGTGCGCCCCTGGCGCGCATAGCGGTGAATGCTTCATGGCCAGGCGTATCCAGGAAAGTAATCTCGCCCCCCGGGAGCCTGACACGATAAGCACCTATATGCTGGGTAATCCCCCCGTGCTCCCCCTCTGCAACCTTGGTTTTACGTATAGCATCAAGAAGAGAAGTTTTACCGTGATCAACGTGCCCCATAAAAGTAACTATCGGCGAACGTTTCTTAAGCTGGTCGGGCCTGTCTTTTTCTTTATGTTCCTGCAGGGCTATTTCTTCGGCGTTAAGGGCTTTTTTAATCGCGCAATTGTACTTTAAGCACAGGCTGTTTACAGACTCTTCATCCAGGGGCTGGTTAATCCCAACCATCACCCCCATGCTCATAAAATGTTTTATGAGGACGCTTGATTTTTCCTGTAATTTTACCGCCAAATCTTTAAGTGTAATCGGAAACTCAATCTCAATCTCCTTACTTGGGGCAGCTTCAATTTTAACCTCGGGGAGAGGTTCAGGTTTTATCTCATGAACCGGGGCTGCTGCAGGTTTAATTTCAGGCTTTGCTTCATGCCTTATTTCTGGCTTCTGCGCTGTACCCGGTTCAATTGGATGAACCGGTGCGCGCCTCTGCGCTGTACCCGGTTCTATTTTAATTTCAACTTTTGGCTCATGTTTTACCGCGGGCTTAATTACTGGGTGGGCTTCTTCTTTTTTCTTTCTTAAGGCAACCTTAGATTTAATCGGCTTAGCTGCAACAACTTTAGGCTTCAAAACATGCGTAGTATACGCCTTGGGCGCAGATTTTTTGGCCCTTGCCCCAACCTTCTTTGGCGCGGCGCCCGGCTCTACCGGATGAGCCGGTACGCGCTTCTGCGCTGCACCCGATTCAATCGGATGAATCGGTACACGCCTCTGCGCAGCAATTTTAGGTTTATTTGTTTTCTTTGCTGGAATTTTTTCTTTCTTTGCCTTAGGCATAATCTGTCTCCCCCAACTGCCTGTCTACCGACAGGTAACCTGCAGGCAGTTTTTTATATTAAAAATTAAGCTAATTTCTTTGCTTCCGCGAATATCTTTTGGGCCTTCTTTTCTCCAATACCTTTAATCTTCACCAGCCCTTCTTCTTTAATCTTTATAATATCATCAACGCTGTTAACCCCCGCTTCTTTTAAACTTTCAATAGTCTTTTCTCCAACTCCCGAAAGGCCTTCTAAAGAAGCGCCCTCTTTCTTAGAAACTTTCCTGGTTTCTTTTTTGGTTTCTTTTTTGGCCGCTTTCCTGGCTTTCTTTACCTTGACCTCTTCCTGAGGAGCTTCTTTTGTTTCCGGTTGAGCAGCTTTAGCTTCTGCTTTTCCTCCCAGCGCCTCGGCGGCAATCATGCTCTTGGTACGGATATCCAGCTCCCAGCCTACAAGCCTGGAAGCCAGGCGTACATTTTGGCCATGCTTGCCGATACTCAAAGAAAGTTGATCATCATCCACGATAACTTCAGCTTTCATCTTTTCCCTGTCTAATTTTATCTCGGAAACCTTAGCCGGAGAAAGCGCGGCCTTGATATATTCACGCACATCATCATTAAAACGCACTATATCGATCTTCTCTCCCTGAAGTTCATTGACAATATTTCTTACGCGGTTTCCGCGCATACCTACACAGGCGCCTACTGAATCGACCTTATCATTCTTTGAAGAAACCGAAATCTTGGTGCGTTCGCCTGCCTGGCGGGATATAGCTTTTATTTCAACTATTCCCTCATAAATCTCAGGGACCTCTAATTCAAATAATTCTTTAACCAAATTAGGATGCGCGCGAGATAAAATAATCTGAGGACCCTTAACGTCTTTTTTTACCTCAACAACATAAGCGCGGATACGTTGGCCCTGTTTAAACTCTTCCTTAGGGCTCTGTTCACGTTTGAGTAAGATACCTTCGGCTTTGCCCAAAAGGTCGACAATCACATTACCCTTCTCAAAACGATAGACCGTACCGCTGACAATCTCTCCGACGCGGCTCTGGAACTCGCCAAAAACAACATCCTTCTCCGCCTCGCGCATCTTCTGAATAATAACCTGCCGGGCGGTAGAAGCGGCAATCCTGCCAAAATCAATGTTGGTTACCTTTTCATTATTGCGAAAAGCACGGATCTCTCCCGTAGAGCGGTCAATCTCAACCTTAAACTCTTCATCCGGTTTTAGATCAATCACTCTCTTGGCAGCGCTAAGCATAGCGCTTTCCACTGCTTCAAGCATAACTTCTTTCTTAATCCCTTTTTCACGTTCAATCTGTTCAATAATTGCCAAAAGTTCATGACTCATTTTAATTCTCCTAAATTACCAGTTTTGCCTTGTTTATTTTAATTAAGGGGATCTCCAAAACTTCCCCGGTTCGCTCTACAAATACAGTTGTTTCATTGACCTTGCTGATTAGGCCATTCCACTCGCATTTACCGTTTATTAAATCATTAAGGAAAAACACCGCCTCTTTATTCAGGCAGCGCGTAAAATCTTCTTTTGTCTTTAACGGCCTGTCAAGTCCGGGAGAAGAAACTTCTAAACTATATTGTCCGGATAATATATTCTTTTCATCAAGCTCCCGGCGGATGAGGCGGTTCAGTAAAGCGCACTCCTCTAAGCTTATCCCCCCTTCAGGCCTGTCAACAAGCAGGCCTAAGAATAATCCCGAACCATCCTGCCTGAAAATAATATCCACCAGGACATAACCTTGCGCAGTAAATAACTCCTTGATTAAAGCGCCTATTTCCTGTTTCAATGTTTCTCGATCCATAAGCCCCTGATTTTATCCAACGCCTGCTCTTTTGGGCAGATTATTTTTTCTTTACCGGCGCGCACCTTTATTTCAACAACATTATCTTTAACCGCGTTGCGGCCGATAATCACCTGTAAAGGTATCCCCAAAAGATCCGCATCCTTGAATTTAATTCCCGCCCGTTCGTCCCGGTCATCCAAAAGTGCCTCTTTACCCGCGTCAATAACCTGCCGATAAATATCCCCGGCTGAATTCATAATCGCCGTATCCGTTACATCCAGGGGAAGAATAATCACATCAAAAGGCGCGACTTCAACCGGCCAGATAATCCCTTCACTGTCATTATTCTGCTCAATTACCGCCGAAACCAGCCGGGATACGCCGATACCATAACAACCCATAATTATTGGCTTAAGTTTGCCGCTGGCGTCGGAAAAGTTAGCCTGCATTGCCTGGCTATATTTTATCCCTAACTTAAAAATATGCCCAACCTCAATGCAGTTCAGCTTATCCATTTTAGATTTGCATTTCGGACACTCCTGGCCTTGCTCTTCCTTAAAAGCCCTGGCCGCAAAACAGTTCGGGCATGATAAAACAATATCTTCCCCGTCCTGGCTGGGAACCATAAACTCATGCGAGACCTTGCCTCCCATAACTCCCGAATCCGCCTCAGTAATCAGGATTCTTAAACCCAGCCGTGAAAATATATTCTTATAGGCGCCAAACATCGCCTGATAGTTTTTATCCAGGCCTGCCTCATCCTGATCAAAACTATAAGCATCTTTCATGATAAACTCACAGGCGCGGATCAACCCGAAACGCGGCCGGATCTCATCGCGGAATTTAGTCTGTATCTGGTATAAAACCAAAGGAAGCTGCCTGTAGCTTGAGACCTGGCTCTTAACTAAATCCGTAATCGCCTCTTCATGTGTCGGGCCAAGGCAGATACTTCTGCCCCGGCGGTCCTTAAAACCAAACATCACCTGGCCTAAATCCTTATCCCGGCCGGTTTTCTGCCAAAGTTCAAGCGGCTGCAAAGCCGGAAGCAATAGTTCATTTGCGCCGCAGGCATTCATCTCCTCCCGGACAATCTCCTGGATATTCTCCAGTACTTTTAGCCCCAGAGGAAGATAAGAATACACCCCGGCCATAAGCATACGCACAAGGCCTGCGCGCAGCAGCAATTTATGGCTGATTGATTCTGCCTCCTGCGGGTTCTCTTTTAATGTCGGAATAAAAGTCTTGCTCCAAAACATATCAATCCTTATTAAAGATTTCTTTTGGCAAAATTACCCCTCTTTTGGCAAAAAGCGGATAAAATGCCGGATGGATACCGGTGGCCCTGAAACGGCCGCTCACCTTGCCATGATCAACAACATCATTTATTTCGTAATAAAAAATATCCTCCAGATTCACCAAACCGTCCTTAAGCCCGTTTACCTGGGTAATCCGGCTTATCTTACGCGAACCATCAGCAAGCTGATCCTGCTGAATAATTAAATTTAAAGACGCGGCAATCTGCCGGTGAATCGCCTCCAAAGATATAGGTATGCCTGACATCAAGATCATTGTTTCCAGACGGTATATAACCTCCTGGGGAGAGTTCGCGTGGATTACTGAAAGGGCTCCGCTGTGTCCGGAGCACATCGCCTGGAGCATATCCAAAGCCTCAACGCTTCTAATTTCCCCCAGGATAATCCTTTGCGGCCGCATGCGCAGAGAATTATTAAAAAGATCCCTGATAGTAATCTCGCCTTTTCCTTCAATATTGGGCGGCTTGGTTTCAAGCCTGACCACATGATCCTGGGCCATATACAACTCAGCCGTATCTTCGATAACAATAGTACGCTCATCATTATCAATATAGCTGGAAAGCACGCTGACGGTAGTGGTTTTACCGCTGCCCGTTGCGCCGGAGAATATCATGTTCACCTTGCTTTTTATGCAGGTAACCAGGAAGTCCGCCATTCTCTTATCCAGCGTATCCAGGCGGATAAGATCTTCTACTTTTTGGATCAGCTTAAGGAATTTACGGATAGTTATTGTCGGCCCGTCTATGGCTAACGGGGGAATGATAATATTTACTCGCGAACCATCCGGCAGGCAAACATCCGTATAAGGCTGAGCCTCATCCACACGCTTCCTGGTAGGAGCCAACATCTTTTGGATAACATACATAATCTGCTGGTTGCTGTCAAACTTAATGCCGGTCATCATTTTCTTGCCATTCTTCTCTATGTAAACATTATGCCTGCCATTGATCATGATCTCGGTAACTTCCTGGTCCATCATCAACTTCTCGATAGGCCCAAGGCCGGCAAGTTCATCGACTAATTCATTAACAATCGCTTCTTTATCCCGGGCTACAGCATCCCTGTCTTTATCCTTAAGCAGGCTGCGCGGCTGGCTAAGAATTTCCCCTATAATCTTCCTGATCGTAGCCGCTACTTCAATTTTATTACCGGCGTTTTTAGACAAATCACTGCTGTATTGAGCAATGAAATATTCACGTACCGTGTTTTTCAGCGCCTGATTAATCACACCTTCCCCCTGGATTTAAGCTCCTCTAATACAATCCGCGCGCAGGCTCCTGGCATTATTTTCCTGACAATTTTACCCCGCCTGAACAGGACTCCCTCGTTTTTGCCAAAAGCAACCCCTATATCGGCTTCCTTAGCCTCCCCCGGCCCGTTAACCACACATCCCATTATAGCCAATTTTACCGGCCTGGGCAATGGTTTATAGGCGACAGACGATAATTTAGCCTCCAGTTCTTTGACTATAGCCACCAGATTAACCTGACAACGTCCGCAGGTAGGACAGCTGATGATCTGCGGACCGAAATTGCCTAAACCCAAAGACTCTAATATACATTTAGCCGCCCTGACCTCTTCTATCGGCTCTTCGGTCAAAGACACCCTCATTGTATCACCTATGCCCTCCAGAAGCAAAGCCCCCAAAGCCACGCTGGATTTGATAATCCCGTTATAAACAGAACCGGTAGCAGTCAAACCAAGATGCAAAGGATAGCTGCAAACCCTGGAAACTTTGCGATAAGCGTCAAGCGTATCCAATACATTGTTGGCCTTAAGCGAAATTACTATGTCATTAAATTTAAACCCCTCAACCATCTTTACATAATTCATGCAGGAAGAGACTAATTTATCGCTCATCGAAGCTTTCTTTAACCCTGTATCTTTAACCGAGCCGGAGTTAAGCCCTACGCGCAGAGGGATCCCGGCTGCCTTTAACGCCGAAATAACCGCCCCTATCTGCTGCTTTTTATCAATATTACCGGGGTTTAGCCTTATTTTATCCGCTCCGTTCTCGATAGCGGCAATTGCCAGACGCCAATCAAAATGGATATCCGCTACCAGAGGCAGCTTTACTTTCGCTTTAATTTGTTTTAAAGAAGCGGCGTCGTTAAAATCATTAATTGCCAGGCGCACAATTTGACACCCCGCCTTTTCTAATTTATTAATCTGAATAATGGTATTTTCTACATCGCCAGTCCTGGTCTTGGTCATTGACTGGATAGCTATAGGGTTAGCCCCGCCTATCAGGAGGCCGCCGATTTTTATAATCTTGCATTTTCTTCTTGTTATATTCATATTACCTGCCCATAAATTTGCTGATCTTTTCACCGTAAAGCCTCAGGATATCATTATAAGTAACAAACAAGGCTATTGCAATCATCAGGGTAAAACCAATGTTATTGACTACCTGCTCCGCTTTGACCCCCAGCGTTTTCTTCCTTAATTTTTCCAAGCCCAGCAGGAATATATGCCCGCCATCAAGTATAGGCAGGGGCAAAAGGTTGAATATCGCCAGGCTTACGCTTAAAACCGCGATCAGATGCATAACCGCAATCATTCCTAGTTTTGCCGTCTTAGAAGTAATATAAAATATACCCAAAGGCCCGGTTACAGAATCACGCATGGACATCTTGCCGCTAATCAACATCCAGAGCCCCTTGTAAGTCATAATAGTCAAATCTATGGTCTTCTGAATTCCAAGGTAGGCCGATTTAAAAAAACCATGCCTGATTTCAACAATTTCATCAAGGGGGGTGATACCGATGATGCCTAAAGACTTCTTCTCCCCTAATTCATTGCCCAAAATTTTATCTTTAATCGGTACTTTAAATTTCAACTCCTGATTACCGCGCAGAACCAAAAGCTCCACGCTTTCTTTATCTTTTCTTTTCTGGATCTGGCGCTGCAGGTCATCCCATAAATCAACCTTCCGGCCGTCTATGACAATTATCTTATCCCCTGCCGCTAAACCCGCCTCTTTAGCTCCGTAGCCGTCAACTAATCCTCCAACCTTGCTGGTCAAGCTGGGATAGCCCACAAAGAAAATACACCAAAAAAACAAGAAGCCAAGCAGGTAATTTAGAAACGGGCCAAAGAAGATAATCTGGAACCGCTGGCCGACACTTTTAGTAAAATATTCATCGCTCTTTCCCTTATATTCCGATTGGCTGTCTCCGGCCATTTTTACGTAGCCGCCTAAGGGGATTAAGCTTATGCTGTATTCGGTATCATTTTTCTTCTTTTTAAATACCTGCGGGCCAAATCCCAAAGAAAAATTTTCGACACGCACCCCGTTCCTTCGCGCGGCAAAGAAATGCCCGGACTCATGCACGATAATAAGCAGGCTTAAGATAAATGTAAAAATAAGAATGGCAATCATGTTTAATTTAGAATTATCCGCACATGCGGACAGCTTCTTCCCTGGCCCAGGCATCGGCAGCCATTATGCCCGGCAGGTCCGGATTAACTATCTTTGAATGCCTCCGCATCACCTTTTCCACAATTTCCGGTATAGACAAAAAACCAATGCGCTTGTTCAGAAAATTGTCCACAGCGACTTCATTAGCCGCGTTTATTACCGCAGGCATAGTCCCTAAATCTTTAGCTGCCTGATAAGCAAGCCTTAGACAGGGAAATTTTTCCAGGTCAGGTTTCTCAAAATGGAGCTCTTTGAGATTATAAAAATCAATTCCCGGCAGTTTATTAACCAGCCTCCGAGGATAAGATAAAGCGTACTGTATCGGTATGCGCATATCCGCCGCTGAAAGCTGAGCCATAATTACCCCGTCGTTAAACTCAACCATAGAATGGATTAAGGCTTCAGGATGAATCAGTACCTTGATTTTTTCTGTTTCTAAGCCGAATAAAAACATCGCCTCAAGCAGCTCTAACCCTTTATTCATCAAAGTTGCAGAATCAACCGTTATTTTCCTTCCCATCTTCCAACGGGGATGCCGCAATACTTCCTTCAGGCTGACCCTCTTAAATTTACTAAGCGGCAGGTTTCTTAAAGGCCCGCCGGAAGCAGTCAGGTATACCCTCCTGACATCAGGCTCCCGGAAACCTCCCAGGCCCTGCCATATAGCTGATTGCTCACTGTCAACCGGCAGGATCCTAACATTGTATTTTTTTGCCAGCCGCATAACCAAAGGCCCGGCCATTACTAATGCTTCTTTGTTAGCTAAAGCAATATCTTTGCCGTTCCTGATTGCGCTAAGCAACGGATTAAGCGCGGCAGAACCGGAAATGGCAAACATTACCAGATCAATCCGGCCGTCTTTAACCATCTCGGACAAACCTTCTTCTGCGCAAAAAATCTTTACTGAAGAACCTAAATCAAGGCGTAACTTAGAAGCCGCTTCTTCGTTTCTTACGCAGACAAATGACGGCTTAAATTCTTTTATCTGTTGTTTTAGCTTAACAATATCCGAATCAACGCTTAAAGCCTCAACTTTAAATTGCTGCGGCAGGCTTCTGACCACAGAAAGCGTACTCTGGCCAATCGATCCGCTGGAACCTAAAACCGCGATTCTCTTCATTTTACGATTACGCTAAGGTAGAAATAGAATACCGGAGCAGTAAATAATAAACTGTCGATCTGATCCAAGACCCCGCCCATCCCCGGGAAAATACTTCCTGAATCTTTGATCCGGCAGTCCCGTTTAAGCAACGATTCGGAAAGATCCCCCAATTGGCCAAGAACCCCCAAGCCAATCGCGGTCAATAATAACTGCCCATAGCCAAATGGCAAGAAAGGTTTGCTGATTAAAGCGCCTAAGACACTGAATAATAACCCGCCGATAGCTCCTTCAACGGTCTTCTTTGGACTTATATGCTGCATTAAAGGCCTCTTTCCCCAGCGGCTCCCTACTAAAAATGCCCCGATATCCCCCAGTTTAACGATTAACAATAAAGCAATTAGAAAACCAAGCCCTCCGGAAAGATAACGTATTTTTATGATAAAGCTGAAAAACCAGGAAACATATAGTATGCCAAAGATAGTAGTCGAGATATCCACGATCACCCCGGAGGAATCGCGGCGTTTAAACTGCATAATCAGGATAAAGAACAAGGCCAAGACAATAAAGAGAAGCTCCCAGCTTTTTGTCGGCTCAAACCTGAGCATGATAGATAAAGGGATGACCGTCCCCATACCGATGCCGAAATATTTATAGATATTTATCCCTTTCTTTTCCAGCATCACAAAATATTCATATAAACCGGCGACAATAAAAATAGTGGCCACCAATCCGCATAACCAGTCAAAGAAGATCACTACCGATATAATACTGATAAGCACAGCAGAGCTGATTAATCTCTTAAGAAACATTTATGCCCCCAAACCTGCGTTCTCTCTTCCGGTATTCTTTAATCGATTCCTTTAATTCTTCAATCCCGAAATCCGGCCAGTATTTTTTGGAAAAATAAAATTCGGAGTATGAAAGCTGCCAGAGCAGAAAATTACTAACGCGCATCTCTTCGCTGGTGCGGATTAACAGATCCGGGTCCGGGATATCCGCAGCATAAAAATAACGGCTAAACTGTTCTGGCTCCAGGCTCGCGGGGTCTGATTTGCCGGTCAACACATCTTGAGCAAATTTCTTAGCGGCATCCACGATCTCCTGCCTGCCCCCGTAATTTATAGCCAAAATAACCTTTAAGCCGGTATTACCGGCGGTCTTCTCCTGGGCTTTTTTAATCTTAGCCTGGAGATATTTAGGGATAGGATCATCCCTGCCGATAACCATAAAACGCATGTTGTTCTTATGCAATTCGGCGACTTCTTTATCCAGGAAATTACCCAGATAACGCATCAAGAAATTAACTTCATTCTTTGGCCGGGACCAGTTTTCCGTTGAAAAAGCAAAAAAAGTAACTACCTGGATTTTTAATTGGCTTGCCCCGCGGATAATCTCTTTTACGCGTTTTATCCCCTCCCGGTGCCCGCAAGTACGGCTTAAGCCTTTTTCTTTTGCCCAGCGGCCGTTACCATCCATAATAAAAGCTATATGCTTAGGGATTTTGAGATTGTCCTGCATGCTACTGATGTACCTGGTAATCTATATTAGGGAAGAGATTATCTTTATACTCAATATCCGACAGCCAATTTTCGTTAATATTATTGGACTTGATATCTTCGTAAATACGGTTAAACCTTAGAAGGTGGTCTTTGGTGCGGCGCACCGCATAACTGGTATGCGTGCCCGTGCCAAGGATAAAAGCCCAATCCGAACTTTGCGCCAAAAGTAACTCGCGTAAAGCCTGATTTAACGCCCGGCGCAATAAGCCTTCGGCCCTGGGAAAATTCCTGGCCAATTCGCTCATCCGTTCTGAAGCCGCGTGCAGATGCCGGTAGATCCAGTCATTTGAACCTTGCAGCCACATCTCCGAATATCCTTTATAACCCCAGCTGGAAAACGACGGAGTAATCACCTGGTTACGCGGATTCTCTTCTAAATACTCCGAAGGGGTAATCATGCGTATTTCATTCTGGTCACAGGCAACTTTGCGGAAAAGAAAGTCCAGCCACATCGGTCCCTCATACCACCAATGCCCGAAAAGCTCGGCATCATACGGCGAGACAATAATCGGCGGCTTGCCCATAAGGTCATTAAGATAGCAGGCCTGTTTCTGACGGTTAAACATAAAGTTACCGGCGTGGTCTGCCGCGCGGTCCCTTGCCCACTCCGGCACATAGGGCTCTTTATTGTTGCCTGAACCTGTAATGCGGTAGTATTTAATCCCCGTATTAATACGCACCCCATCGGGATGAATATAGGGCTTAATATAATCAAATTCCAGGTCAAAACCAATATCACGGTAGAATTCCCGGTAGTTATAATCTCCGGGATAGCCTTCAATAGAACTCCAGACCTGTTTTGATGACTCCAGGTCCCTGCCAAAGGCGGCTACACCCGTGCCCTTACAGTAAACAGGAGCAAACACCCCATATTTAGGACGGGGCGTGCCATGCAGTAACCCGTGAGAATCGGTAAAGAAATAACGAATTTGGGCCTCGCGGAGTATCTCATCATGCCCGGGGCAAAAACCGCATTCCGGAAGCCAGATGCCGCGCGGCCTTCTGCCAAACACACTTTCATAATGATTCGCCGCTACCTTTACCTGCGCGCGCACCGAATCCCGGCAAACACCCATAAGCGGGAAAAATCCATGCGTAGCCCCGCAGGTAATTATCTCCAGCTTGCCTAAATCCTGAAATTTCTTAAAAGCATTTACCAGGTTGCAGTTATATTTCTGAAATATATCCCGGGCGTGCGAGAACCTGCTGAAATACATCTCCGCCAGGCGCCTGAATGACTCCTGCCACCTTGTCCTTTCCATTTCTTTCTGCGACAACTCAACAAGCTTATTTATATGTTTTAAATAACGCTCCTGCAGCAAGGAATCTGAAAGCATGGAGATAAGCGTGGGGCTCAAGGTCATGGTGATCCGGAAGTCTATTCCGTCGGCAACGAGCCCTTCAAAAACACTTATAAGCGGAACATAAGTTTCGGTGATTGCCTCATAAAGCCAATCCTCCTCCAGGAAATCTTCATGTTCCGGGTGGCGCACAAAAGGCAGGTGTCCGTGTAAGACTAAACAAAGGTATCCTTTAGGCATGGGTTTATCTGGTCTCTCGGGTTACGATTGGTGTAATTGTACGTTCTTCTAATTGATCTGCGGAGGTTGCTTTAACCGGGATTACCTGTTTGCTGTCCGGCAAATAATAGCGCAGGGTAAAGGTGCCGTCAGGCCTTAAATTAATCGGCTGCCCCTGTACTGTAACTTTCGCGTCAGGTTCAGTGGCCCCGTAAACAATTAATTCACAATCTACTTTCATCCAAAAGCTTCTTTCCTTGGCCTCTTTTCTTACCGGGCTTGAGGATACGCCTGAGCTGAACAACCCCTGTTTTAAACGTTGCTGCCAGCCGCGGCCTACGGGTGAACTCTTTCCTAAACCAAACCCCATGCCATAAAGCCTGGCGAATATATCTTCGGGAATCATCCATTCTTCATCAGTAATCCATGACGGGCTATCCAGCGGGGTAGAAACAACGTTAGAACGCAAGATAGTGATAAACCTGCCGTCGGTCAGCATCAGCCCCAAATCCACGCACCAGGAACGCCCCGGACCTGCCGTATCAATATACCAGCTGTTGGCAAAATCATTGTACTGGATATCAAAAAAACTATTGGCGTTAAAACCGTTAAAGACGATATTAGTGACATCATAAACCCTTAAAATCTTTTTGGCGCGGTAGAACTCATCTCCCAGTTTATTTTTTAAACCCTCGATAGTCTGATTTCTTAACTCCCAGTAAGTATGCAGCCAGCGCGGATCACGCACCTGCAAAATAATCTTATCCTGGTCATAAGAAGAAGGAAGCTCCTGCGGCATAACAGTCCTGGCACGCATATCTTCCGGGTGAGAAAATTTTGTATTGACGGCAATAGCCTCCTGGAAACCGGGGATATCCCCGGTTGTCAAGGCCGGCCGCTCGATAGCCGCCGATTTATTTTTCTTTGTTTTTAGAGAAACAGGCTTAGCACGGATGATTTTCTTTAACTTTTCTTTTACTTTATTTAATATCTTCATAAGCCACCTCCCTCTAATAAAAAGGGGATAATCTCCCCTTTTCACAAAACAATTACTGCGCTCATTCAATCTCCCCTTATTTCATTAAATTATTTCCCGGATGGCTCTTTAGGCTTAGCTGTTTTCTGTAACTGGTCTTTGAGGCTTTGGTTAGCCAGTTGTTCCTGAGCTAAAACCTTTTTGGCCTCCTCAAGCGCTGCTTTTGCCTCCTCGGCCTCTTTTTCCTTCGCCTTGGCCCTTTCCTCTAGAGCCGATCTCTCCTGAGAAAACTTATTCATTTTCTCTTCCATTTGAAGGCGCGCGGCCATTTCTTTATCGCGTCCGGCTTTTTGACGCATCGCGCTATTGCATGAACTAAGCGTGCCAAAGAAAAATATACACGATAATACCGCTAAGATAATTACTATGCGGTTCTTTAAATTATCATCCATTTATTTAAGATTCTCCAGAGGCTCTTTGAGCCCGGATGGCTCCACATTAGAATCTTCTTCAGCCGCCTTCGTTCCGGATATATCTTTAGAGCCGCTTTTAACTTTAGTAACATTGGGTAAGATAACAATCTCTACCCTGCGGTTCTGCTTACGGCCGTCTGCGGTTTCATTAGAATCTACCGGCCTGTATTCTCCGTAACCTATCGCCGAAAGCCTCTCGGGAGCGATACCCTGCTCTTTAACCAGGTAATGCAAAACACTCAAGGCGCGCGCGGTAGAAAGTTCCCAGTTAGATTTCCAGCTGGAAAGCTTAATCGGGACATTATCAGTATGGCCTTCAATACCCACATTAAATTGAGCCATATTATCTTTTAAAACCGACGATACTTTGTTTAATAAGTTATAAGCCTCCGGCCTGATACTTGACTTGCCGGAATCAAACAAAAGATCCCCTACGACGGTAATAACCAGCCCCTTTTCCATCATCTGGAGCTTTATCTGTTTATCATTTATCTCCTGCCCAAACTTCTGTTCAAGCAAACTCTTTGAGCGGGAAAGTTCATCCAGTTGGGCGTTCAGCTCTTCGATTTTCTGGGCATCAGACCGCCTGCCGCTTTGAAAAACAAAGCTGCATCCGGCTAAACCTAAAGTTATGGATAAAACCAGCGCGAATTTGAAAAAATTATTTCTCATCTTACTCTCCTTGGCCCTCTAGCCTGTTTACTTTAAATTGAAGTCTAAATATAACATAACCCATTATTCTAGTCAAGAGTTTTATGGGGCTATAACTTAAACAAACAGGGTATCTTTCCTTGCGCAGCCTATTGAAACCATGGTTATCTTAGCCCTAAGCCGGTCTTGTAATTCCTGGAGATAGGCCCGGGCGTTAGGATGCAACTCTTTAAAAGAGCTTGGTTTATCATCCTGGTTAGGCCAGCCTGGCATCTCCTTATAAACCGGAGTAGCTTTGTTTAAGACTTCAAAATCATGGGGGAATTCTTTGATTATCTTACCTTTATATTTATAGGCAGTGCAAATCTTAACTTTATCCAGCCCATCGAGTATATCCATTTTCATAATCGCCAGGTCAGAAATACCATTAAGCATTACGGATTCCCTGGCCATCACCGCGTCAAACCATCCGCACCTGCGAGGCCTTCCGGTAGTAGCGCCAAATTCTTTCCCCTTATCGCGCATGAATTTGCCAAAACCTAAAGCAAATTCCGTCGGGAATGGCCCTTCGCCTACCCGCGTAGTATAAGCTTTGCAAACACCAACTACCTTATCAATTTTAACCGGGGATATGCCTGAGCCAATACAGGCCCCACCCGAAGTTGCCGAAGAAGAAGTAACAAAAGGGTAAGTGCCGAAATCAATATCCAGGAATGTGCCTTGCGCCCCTTCCAAAAGAATATCCAGCTTTTCATCAATTGCCTTATTTAATAACAACGCGGTATTGCATACATAAGGAGCAAACAATTTACCATAAGCAAGGTATTGCCGGTATATCTTCTCAAAACTAAAACCGGAATGCCGATATACCTTTCTAAAAATCTCATTTTTTTCCTTAAGATTATCCCTGAGCTTATCCTTGAAAACCCGCGGGTTAGATAAATCAACCATGCGTATGCCGCAACGGTTAATTTTATCGGCATAACAGGGCCCTATGCCTCTTCCGGTAGTGCCAATTTTATTCTTTCTTTTGCCTTCACGCAGCTGGTCCAGGTTCTTGTGATACGGCATGATCAAATGCGCTAAAGTTGAAATCTTAAAACGGAGCTTAAAATCAATGCCGTTTTTGCGCAGGTCGTTTAATTCGCGCAAAAGCACCTCGGGATCAATCACCACGCCATTGCCAATGCAGCAAATCTTACCGGCATGCAGGATGCCCGAAGGAATAAGGTGGAATATGTATTCCTTGTCTGCCACTACTACGGTGTGGCCTGCATTGTTGCCGCCCTGATAGCGCACGATATAATCTACCTCCCGGGAAAGGATATCAATTATCTTGCCCTTACCTTCATCGCCCCATTGCATCCCCACAATAACTATATTCATTTTTCTCTTTCTTACGGTGTCATCGTAAAAATCTTATGCGCGACATCCGGGTATTTGGCGATAAAATTCAATTCGTCATCAACCAAAGGCTTCTGATTATGCACATTAGCATACCTGACCAACTCCAATATACGGGTGGCCTCGGCATCGTCCTTAAAAGCCACCTCTAATTTTTCATAAACATTGCGAAAACCCTTGATCCCGGAATACTCTCCGGCGGTAATCTTCCTTCCGGTTTCAATTATTTCCGGCTCTCCGCGGCCAAGCTCCTCATAATCATAAAGCTCATAATTACGCCTGTCTTTTAATGCCCCGTCGGCATGAATACCGGACTCATGGGCAAAGGCATTAGCCCCCACTCCGGGCTGGTTGATAGGTATCGGGACACCGAAGGCATAAGAAGCATATTTACATATCTTCCAAGACATCTTCAAATCCACCTTTTCATCTAAATGATAATCCTGCATCCCATGGCCGAATTTAATCGCTAAAATTACCGAAACTAAATCCGCGTTACCGGCGCGTTCGCCCATACCGTTAACACAAGTGTTGATATAAGCATCTACTCCGGCATCGTTGGCTGCCTTGGCTCCGGCAATGGAATTAGCTACCACCAGGCCCAGGTCATTGTGGCAATGCACCTCAATAGGCAAGCCCACAGCTTCAGCCAGTGATTTTATGCGCTCGTAAATGCTAAAAGGGGTATCGCATCCTAATGTATCGCAATAGCGGATCCTGCCTGCACCGGCTTGTTTGGCTTTTGCGGCAAACTCGATAAGATAATCCATTCCGGTGCGCGAGGCATCTTCGGCATTTACTCCAATAATCTCTGCGCCTGATTTTATTGCTTCTTTTACCGATTCCTCCATTTCCTGGATTACCGATTGATGGTCCAGCTTTCCTCTAAATTTATGGACAATCATCTGGTCGCTGGTTGAGATAGAAAGATTGATGTATTTTAAATGCGGCACCAGTTTAAAAGCAGCCCTTACATCATCTTTTGTCGCGCGCAGCCAGCCGCTTAAGCGAATATTGGAAAATCCTCCTAATTTAACCAACTCTAAATTAGCATTCAAATAATTTGTTTCATGGCGCGTAAGCGGAAAACCAAACTCCGATTGAGAAACACCCATTTGATCCAGGTACCAGTTAATCATAGTTTTCTGCAGCTTAGATAAACATATACGCGAAGTCTGCACTCCGTCGCGGTTCGTTACATCCAACAGATAAATCTTCGGTGTATGTGCCATATTTACTCCTATTTTTTTATTATTTCCCTGAGTTCTTTCCTGTCCGGCGTACCGCGTGAAGAAAACATCTGATAATTATCCAAAAGGTAACTTAAGGAAAAACTAACCTCTACTTCTTTATTTAAAGCAATATTTTCGTTAAGCAGGAGCGCCCCTTCAGATCCCCTGGCGCAGGATTTTATTTTATCCGTATCAACCCCTTCAAGGCAATCCTCCCACCAGGAACTATTTATGTTCTTGGCGCGGCAAATTAAATAATCCCAGAACTTCTGCGGGTAGTACTTCTGGACGCATACCCCGCGCAGGCATTCTTCTACTTCAGCAGTACCGTTCTTGGCAGAGAATCCTTTATAACTGCCCACTGCCAGAAAATGCAGGCTTGGGTTAAATTCTCTTAATACCGAAAGGACCCCGGCGGCATCTTTATCGAATATGCTAAAAAATAAATCCAGGCTCCCTTTTTTAACCTGGCGGCCGATAAAATAAGAAATTCCGCCTATCTGCGGCTTAAGCATATACACGCCGCCAATTAGCTCCAGGTTGTTTTTAAAACTGTCAAAGTTACTCTCATTTTCTATTTCTTTTCCGATAATGTAAGCCGGCAGGGTCTTAATCGATAAATCTTTCACCAGCTTTTGCGCCCGCCTCAAGTCAATATATTCGGCGCTAATACCGGGAAATTGCTTTTTTAACAGGTCCAGGACAGGCTCCGTATTGCAGACAACGCAGTCCTTTGCGCTTATCACAATCAACTTCAATTTATTCGGCTTAGGGAACAAACAGCTGGCTTTAAGCTCTCCGGGATTCTGACAATTTCCTGCCAAGCCGTCTTTTTTACAGTTAGCATCGGAATAACAACGCGGCAATATCGCAAGTATATCCGGATCATCGGCTATTTTATCCGACAGCCGGATCTCTTCAACCTTACAGGTCAAAAGCTTTCCGTTTTTAACATCCAGGGTTAATTTCCCAAGCTTACGCCCCTGCCAAAAAGGGTGCACAATAAAAGTAGAGCCCACTTTAGGCTCTAAATCCTCTCTTACCGGATTATATCCCATAAAAAGTATATCTATATCTTTGACCTTAGAAATTAAATCCAAATCTTCTTTTTTACCCAAGGTGCTTAAAACAACCACTACTTCTACGCCTTCATTCTTAAGCCTGCCTACCAACCGGCCTACATCCCTGGGCGCCTCAACTTTTAAGCCTTCTGATTTTTGAGCGGCAGATAAACCAGTTAAACCGATGATCCCTATCTTTACCCCGGAGACCTGCTTGACAATATAAGGCTCAACTTTCTCCGACTCTAAATTAACGCTTAAGAAAGCGGGGCTGTCTTTGCCGGCATTCTTTAAGAAAAAACCCTTCCCGAAATTAAATTCGTCGCTGCTTATGCCCACGGCATCATATCGCATCAACTTCATTGCCTTTAGATTTACTTCAGTGCGCTGCATATCCAGAAGGGTATTCTGAGTATATTCATCCATCAGCCCTCCGGCGGTAAAAGCTCCGCAATCTAAAAGCAAGAGCCCCGGGTATTTCCTTCTTAACTCTTTCACCATGCTCGCCCTGCGGGCAATCCCGCCATCCTGTTCGATAGGGCAGCTGCAGGGATAAAGCATGGCATGGGTATTTCCGGTATAAAGAATAGTTATCTCTTTTGCGTAAAGGCTGCTTGTACTCAAAGCGATAAACCCCAAAATAAACAAAACAGATTTAATTTTTTTCATGTGCGGATAACCTTTACAGTTAAAATGTTTTCTAATTCCCGTATCTTATCCTGGATATCCTGGCTGACCTGGCTGTCTACGTTTAATACACTTATTGCCTTTCCTCCCTGCTGGTCCCTGCCAAAGGTCATCGCGGCGATATTAATCCCGCTTTTACCCATAAGCGTCCCAAGGCTGCCGATTAAACCGGGTTTATCCCAGTTACGAATAAAAACCATCTCGCCAATCGGGTATAATTCAAGATAATAATCGTCGATTTTTACAATGCGCGGCTGTTTGTTGCTGGAGAGGGTCCCAAAAACTTTTTTTACCTCTTTATCCGTCTTGATTTCTAATTGGATCAGATTCACAAATTCCCCTTCCTGGGCCGACTTTGATTCACGAAATTTTATGCCTCTTTCCTTAAGTAAAGATACGGCATTAACAAAATTCACCGTTTCTTTCAATATAGGTTCAAGCACCCCTTTGGCAAGAGCCAGAGTTACCGGGCTTAAATCATATTTAGTAATCTCTCCGCTATAATTTATAACTAGCTCCTGGAACCTTCCCTCGACCAACTGCGCGGCGAACATTCCCAGTTTTTCGCCTAAATTAATATAAGGGTTAAGAATTTTGCAAACCTCGGCTTCTAAGCATGGATAATTAGCGGCATTGCGTATACCCCTGCCCAAAAGGGCGTCACGCACAATCTCGGCCACCTCAATTGCCACATTGACCTGCGCCTCTTCGGTAGAAGCGCCCAGGTGCGGGGTAATAATCACATTGTCGAGTTTTAAAAGTTCATTCTCCGCCGAAAGCGGCTCGCTCTCAAAAACATCCATGGCCGCCCCGGCAACCTTAAGTTCTTTTAAGGCCTTAACTAAAGCTATTTCATCGATTATCCCGCCGCGGGCGCAATTTATTATACGCACTCCTTTTTTCATTAAAGCAAATTCCTTATCTGAAATCATATGCCTGGTTTCATTGGTTAACGGAGTATGTACGGTAATATAATCGGCCTCCTGCAGTACCTTCTTTAATTCCGCGATTTCTACTCCAATGCTTTCGGCAACCTCAGCCGACAGAAACGGGTCATACGCCAATATTTTCATCCCGAATGATAATGCGCGCTTAGCCACCTCGGAACCGATGCGGCCAAAGCCTACTATGCCAAGTGTTTTTCCATAGACCTCTACCCCCATAAACTTTGAGCGCTTCCATTCCCCTTTTTTAGTCGAGGCGTTGGCCTGCGGGATATTCCTGGAAAGCGAAAGTATCATACTAAAGGTATGTTCGGCGGTAGAAATAGTATTTCCAGCCGGGGTATTCATAACAATGATGCCTTTTTGTGTAGCTGCTTCCAAATCTACATTATCCAGCCCTACGCCTGCGCGGCCGACGACTTTTAGTTTCTTAGCTGCCTGGATTACCTCTTTAGTTACCTTTGTAGCGCTGCGTACTACCAGGCCGTCATAATCTTTAATTACTTCCTTCAGGGCGTCTGGCTTTAAATCTGTTTTTACATCCACGGTAAGTTCCTTGGATTCTTTAAATACTTTTAGCCCCTCTTCGGACAAAGCATCGCTGACTAAAACCTTAATCATTTTACCTGCTCTCCTTCTTTAAAAATACCTCTTCAGCCGCGCTGACACCGGCCCCAAGTTTAAAAACATACCCTGATTCTTTTAAAACTTTCTCAAGACAGGAAATACCCGCGATGATATCAAATTCCTCAATAAAACCCATGTGGGCAAACCTGAAAATTTTACCTTTTAATTCAGCCTGGCCTCCGGCGATAGTTACCCCATAGACATCGCGCATGGTCTTAACTAACTTCTCCCCTTCGATACCGGCGGGGACCTTTACCGCGGTTACCACATCTGAAGAAGCCCCGGGAGCGAATAATTCCAGGCCCAATGCATTCATGGCAGCCTTAGTGGCGGAAGCCATTATTTTGTGGCGGTTAAATATATTTTCCAGGCCATCCTGCTTCATCATTCTCAATACTTCCACTAAAGCAATGACCAGGGAGATAGCCGGGGTAAAAGGCGTATCTGTCTTTTGAATCGCTTTCTTAGCCACTGTTAAATCAAAATAATACCGCGGACTCTTTGAAACAGAAATCAGCTCCCAGGCCCTTTTACTTACGCTTATAAAAGCAAGCCCCGGGGGGAGCATGAAACCTTTTTGTGAACCTGAGACACAAACATCAACGCCCCAGGCATCAGTTTTTAAATCAATAGCGCCCAAGCCGCTGATTGCATCCACTACCAAGACTGCTTTAAATTTAGCAACCACCTTGCCGATAGCCTCAATATCGCTGACTACTCCGGTAGAAGTTTCACAAAGAGTGGTAAAAACGGCTTTAATATCAGGATTAGCCTGAAGCCTTTTTTCTATTTCCTTAGGGTCTACTGCCTTGCCCCACTCAACCTTAATCACCTCTGCCTTAACTCCATAACTTGTACATAGCTCTGTCCAACGTTCTCCGAATTTACCGCTTTCTACGGTGATCGCAGTATCCTGCGCGGAAAGCAGGTTAGCTACCGCGGCCTCCATCGCGCCTGTACCGGAAGAGGTAAGAATAAATACTTCTGATTGTGTCTGGAATACATACTTTAACCCCTCGGTAGCTTCTTTAAGAATTGCCTGAAACTGCGGGGTGCGGTGATGGATAATCGGCTTGCCCAGGGCAAGGCAGACTTCAGGCGGCAGCGGGGTCGGGCCCGGTGTTAAAAGATAATTTTTTCTCATTTTTTACTCCCTCATTTTATTTTCTTGTTGTTTAATACCACTTCATCAATTATCCCGTAATCCTTTGCTTCTTGAGCAGACATAAAATAATCCCTGTCAGTATCCTTTTGTATTTTTTCCAGCGACTGTGCCGTATGATGCACCAGGATCTCATTAATTTTATCGCGAAGGTGTAAAATCTCCTTAGCCTGTATAGATATATCGGCAGCCGCTCCCTGCACCCCTCCCCAGGGCTGGTGGATCATTACCCTTGAGTTAGGCAGGACAAAACGCTTCCCTTTGGTTCCCGCTGCCAGTAAGACCGCCCCCATACTGGCTGCCTGACCGACGCAATAAGTTGCCACATCGCATTTTATAAACTGCATAGTGTCGTATATCGCCAGGCCCGCGGTAACCGAGCCCCCGGGCGAGTTAATATAAACATTGATATCTTTATCCTTCTCTTCCATCTGCAGGAAAAGCATCTGGGCAATCACAAGATTCGCCACATAATCATCAATAGGAGTGCCGATAAAAACAATGCGGTCTTTTAAAAGGCGCGAGTAAATATCGTATGCCCGCTCATACCCCTTGGCGGTCTGTTCAATTACCATGGGAATCAATATTTGCGATTTTGTTTCCATCTTATCCTCCGCTTTTAATGAGTCTCCTGCCAATCCGCTTCGCCTAACAAAAATTCCATCACCTTGGCCGGCATATGATCATCCATAGGAATACCTTCTTTTTTGGCAATCTGGGATAAAACTAAATACACCTTAACCTGTTTTTTAGCCTGAGGCTGTATCCCTTCCAGGATCAACTTCTCCTGTTCCTCGATTTTATCACGGGGAAGCCCCTTCATCGCTAAATCCAGTTTTGTCTGACGCAGCATATCCTGAGCCTGCCGGTTGACCAAACCCCCGGGAACTTTAAATTCCAAATCCTTCAGCAGGTTATCAATCAATTCATTTTCAATACGCTGGCGTTCCTGGTTTTCCTTATTAATAAAAATCTGCCTCTCCACCGCCTTCTCGAATTCTGCCAAATTTGGATACCCTAAAGAACGGCTGAACTTATCATCTATAATCTCTGCCTTGCGCGATTCCTTAACGGAATCCAGCTGCTTCTTTATCTCTTCGGCAGATACTGTGACTAATTTGTAATTTATCTTCATTTTCTTATAATCCTTAATTGCAATCTCCGGAGTCACTTCCACAACCGCCTTAAAAGAAAGATTGCTGCGGTCCAGCTTAACATCAGTTATCTGCGGTAATTCGATCACATCAAGCTTCTCTGCCGCAATAGCCTGGTTATACACATCAGGAACCAGCTCTTTTAATACCTGCTCATGGACTGAAGCCGCGTAATGTTTTTCTAAGACATCCCGCGGGGCCTTGCCCGGCCGGAAGCCCGGCACCTTTGCCTCTTTGGCGATCTGGGAAAAAACTTCCTCAAATTTATTTTTGACTAATTCCCCGCTTACTGTTACGTTTAATTCGCATTTAGTGCTATCCAGTTTCTTTACTTCAGTTTTCATTTGAATCCTTTCCTGTTTTTTATTTTTATGCAATATCCCCGCTCACTGGCCGCAAAAATAAGGCAGTGCAACCGGCGGGGATGATTTCGACCCGCCAGACGGGGCGAAATCACATTCTAAACTTCTCCCCCAGATAAACCTCTCGCGCGCGCGGATGGCTGATCAACTCGTGCGCCGTGCCTGAAATAAGGATAGAACCGTCAGCTATTAAGTAAGCCCGGTCAGTTATAGCCAGGGTCTCGCGCACGTTATGATCGGTCAATAAAATCCCCAGCCCCTTAGCTTTTAGCTCTTTGATGATCTCCTGGGCTTCATTAACCACTATAGGGTCAATACCGGAAAACGGCTCGTCCAAAAGTATAAAAGAAGGGTTGGTTACCAGCGCGCGGGTAATCTCCAGGCGTCGCCGTTCCCCTCCGCTTAAGGTATAGGCCTTATTTTTCGCCAAATGCGCGATATTCAATTCTTCAAGCAGGGAAATCAGCCTGCGTTTTCTTTGCGAACGGCTCAAGGGAAGAGTTTCCAGGATTGCGTTTATGTTTTCCGCAACCGTTAATTTGCGGAATATCGAAGCCTCCTGGGAAAGATACCCTATCCCAAAACGCGCGCGTTCGTGAATAGGCAGGTTCGTAATTTCATGGTTATCAAAAACAATCGTACCGCGGTTTGGCGGCACAATGCCCACGATCATATAAAAAGTCGTGGTCTTACCGGCGCCGTTGGGGCCAAGCAAACCTACGATTTCACCCCGCTTAACCGTGATATCTACGCCGTTAACCACGGTGCGGCCGTCGTATGACTTGGCTAAACCCTTAGTTTCCAAAAGCTGCATTCAAATTCTCCGTTTGATAAATCTCTATCTGGGGCCTGCCGGTCAAAACTATCCTTTTGTCCAAAGCGGTATAGACCGCCCCCTGGCTGAAAGATGTATTCTCCCCGCGCAGTATACGCACATTCCCCTGGGCGACTATCTTATTGATAGAACTGGACATCACGGCGGAAGCTTCGTTCTTCTTAGGCCCTTCCTGTTTCGGGGTAAAATAAACCTGCATCTTATCGCTATACATGGTTAAATCCGGCGTTTCTACTTTAACATTATTATTAAATATGGCAATATTTTTTTCGTAATCTACTTCCAGGGGCCCATCGCAGATAATCATGATCTTTTCTTTCTTGCCCTTCTGCTTATTTTGCGGCTCGATATCCAAACGCACATCTTTTTCCAGTGCCACCTGTTTAAGCTCGGTCTGGCCCCTTGCCCCTACGCCGGTAAGGAGCATATCCGAACGCTGAAGATTGATCTTGTCCAAAGTGCTGACTATCTGTTTTTTCCGGTCCCAATCCAGGGAATTAGTGGTCAGCTTTGATCCGCTTGAAGTAGTAATCACCACATTGTCTTCTAAATGCACAACCCCGCTTTTCTTGTTGAAATCTCCGTTATCAGCGGTAAGGTTAATGCTGTCTTTATCCGCGTAATGGTTGCCCACTACCTCCTTAAGCTTGACTACCTCATTAAATATGTCCGCTGATTTTCCGGCCAGGTCCCAGGACTTTTTCCCTTTTTCGCCGTATCCTGAAAGAGAGAAATCTCCGATTTGCTGGTCAGAATCCTTGGTCTCTTTGACTGTTTTGATGGTTTCAACTGCCAAAGCGCTGGCGGAGAAAGGCACAAACAGCAAGATCAAAAATACAAGCTTCTTAAACTCCATAAAATTTTAAAATATCTTTCCACTTACCCTGCGATTTAAGGATCAATTCGGCTACTTCCCTGACAGCTCCGCGGCCGCCTGTATGGTTAGTTACATAAATTGCGGCTTCTTTTATTTCTCCCGAAGCGTTTCCCACCGCTATCGGCACGCCAACTTTACGCATAAGCGACAGGTCCACTAAATCATCCGCCACAAAACAAATTTCGCCTGCGGGAATTTTATATTTCTTGATAATTTTGCCCAAGACCGCGGTTTTAGGGAAAACACCGGCAAAGACTTCAACCACCCGCATATCTTTGGCGCGCGGAAGGATAGTTTTAGAACTTTTAGCCGTAATCAGGATGGTAGGAATCCCTGCTTTATTTAAAACATAAACCCCTAAACCGTCGTGCACATCAAAAAACTTCAATTCATTTCCCCGGGAATCATAGACTATCCTGCCGTCAGTCAAAACCCCGTCTACATCCAATAAGAGCAGCTTGACTTTTCGCAAGCGCCCGTTTAAGCCTTCCCTCGTTTCTTTCTTAAGCATATTAAACCAAACCCGCCTTAAGCAGGTCCTGGACATCCAGCAAGCCTACCGGCCGCATAAATTCATCCACTACAGGGACCTCATCTATTTTCTTGGCCTGCAATATACGCATTGCCTCGGCAGCCAGCATATCTTTGTTTACAACAGAAGGGTTCCTGGTCATCACTTCTTTAATCAACCGCTGCGCGAGATTCTTATCGCTCTCCAGGTGGCGGCGCAGATCTCCATCGGTAAATATCCCTTTCAACTTACCATTTTTATCTACAACCGTTGCTGAACCTGCCCTGGCGCGGGTAATCGCGCATAAAACCTGTGAAACTTTTTTATTCTCATCTACCACGGCATTTGCCTGTGCCCGGCGCATAATGTCCTCAACTTTTAAAAGCAGCCGCCTGCCTAAAGCTCCTCCGGGATGGAAAAAAGCAAAATCTTTTTCTTTAAAACCTTTCAGCTCGAGAAGGCATACTGCCAAAGCATCCGCCATGGCCAAAGTAGCGGTGGTCGAAGCTGTAGGGGCCAGGCCTAAAGGGCAGGCCTCTTTTTCAACAGAAACATCCAAAACTACATCACTGTATTTGGCAAGAACTGATTTTACATTCCCGGTAAGCGAAATGATCGGCGAGCCTATCTTTTTAAGTATAGGCAGCAACTGCTTCATTTCTTCAGTCGAACCGCTGTTAGAAAGGATAATCACCACATCATCATCGGTAACCTTGCCCAAATCCCCATGGATGGCCTCTGCGGTATGCATAAATAAACTGGGCGTCCCGGTAGAAGCAAGCGTCGCGGAGAGCTTCTGCCCGATAATGCCGGTTTTCCCCATTCCGCTGACTACGACCCTGCCTTTATTTTTAAGGATTAACTCGATCGCTTTGACAAACCCCTTATTCAGGCGGCCCTTAAGCAGCTTTATTGCCTGCGCCTCAATATCCAAAACTTCTCTTGCCCGCTTAATCACATTTATTTTCATAGCGCGCGCTCAATCTTTTTAATTTGCTTCAACAGAATTTCCAATTCTTTGAAATTAATCATATTCGCTCCGTCGCAAGGGGCTGTTTTAGGATCGATATGCACCTCCAAAAATAAACCATCGCAGCCAAAAGCCACAGCTGCCCTGGATAGGCCCGCGACAAACTCACTTTGCCCGCCGGAACAAGCGCCTTTGCCTCCGGGAAGCTGCACGCTATGCGTGGCATCATAAATCACAGGATAACCAAACCCGCGCATAATCGAAATGGCCCGGAAATCCGTAACCAGATTATTATAGCCGAAACTTACCCCTCTTTCCGTAATCAGGATATTTTTGTTTCCTGCGGATTCTACCTTTTTAATTATCGGTAAAATATCCCATGGCGCCAGGAACTGGCCTTTTTTGATATTCACTGCCTTGCCGGTTCTTGCCGCAGCCAGCATAATATCTGTTTGACGGCACAAAAATGCCGGGATTTGTATAATATCCAGGACATTAGCTGCCGCAGGCATATCTTTTGCGCAATGCACATCGCTCAAAACAGGTATTTTAAGCTGCTGCTTTACTTTCTTAAGGATGGCTAATCCCCTGGTTAATCCCGGGCCGCGGTAAGAATCAACCGAAAGCCGGTTGGCCTTATCAAAACTGGATTTAAAGATAAACGGGACTCCGCATGAAGCTGCGATACCTTTAATCCTGCCGGCAGCTTCAAGGCAGGAGCTTTCCGATTCAATAACACAAGGCCCGGCAATAAGCACGAGCGGATTTTTTTCGCCAAACCTTATATTTCCCACCTTGACCTGACGCATTATTTTATCCCCTTTTGTAATAAAGCCTTGAGCTTCTCTAAATCTTCAGGAGTATCCACGCTTATAGTGTCAAATTTAGTTTCGATCACTTTAATTTTGAAACCTTCGGCCAGGACACGCAGTTGTTCAAGTTTCTCTGTTTTCTCAAGATTGGAAACAGGCAGGTTCTTATAAGTAAAAAGGAAATCTTTTGTGTAACCATACAGCCCGATATGTTTGTAGTAAGTTGTCTCTTTGATCTCGGCGTTCGCAGCTAAATACGGGATGGGTGCGCGCGAAAAATACAAAGCAAGGTTATTCTTCCCCACCACTACCTTCACCACGTTTGGATCGGCTATCTCCGCCGGGTCAACAATCTTCTTCATAATCGTCGCCATGCTAAGAGAGCTGTCTTCTAATAAAGCGCGGGCGACATTATCAATCATCATGGGATGGACCAAAGGCTCATCGCCCTGGATATTGATAACAACCTTAACATCCAAAGGATTAACCACCTCACTGATCCTGTCAGTTCCGCAGGTATGCTCTTTGGAGGTCATCACGGTCTTGGCCCCGAATTTAATCGCTGCTTTCTGGATTATTTCATCGTCGCAGGCAATGATCAGATCATCCAGTATGCGGCTTGACTTAGCCCGTTCCCAGACATGCTGCAGCATAGGCTTGCCCATAATATCCGCCAAGACCTTACCCTTAAACCTGGTAGATGAATACCTGGCCGGTATGACTCCGATTACATCCATTTTATTTAATCCTCTCCAAAAGTTCCCGGGAGTTTGTTACCGCTGTTCCCAATTTACCCACGACAATACCCGCGGCGAAATTAGCGATATGCGCTGCCTCAAGTTTTGAGGCTCCGGAACAAAGCGCCAGGGTAAAACTGCTGATTACCGTATCCCCCGCCCCGGACACATCAAAAACTTCCTGCGCTTGCGTGGGGATATGCGTCATGCAGCCATTCTTTTCAAACAATTTCATCCCCTGCTCGCCTAAAGTTACCAGGATAGAATCCAGGTTTAAATACTCCGTAATCTGCCGGGCCGCTGAATCAACATCCTTATCGGTGAATAACCTGTCGGTATTAATCTTAAACCTGTTATTTGTGTCTTTTATCTTGAGGTTCCTGATAGCATTCTCTAATTCCCTGCGGTTAGGAGTTATTGAAGTCACCCCGCGGTAATATTGAAAATTTTCTTCTTTAGGGTCTACGGTAATAATCTTTTTACAGGCCTGGGCTAAAGAAACCAGCCTCCCGAGGAGATCCACATTGATTACCCCTTTGCCGTAATCCTCAATAATAAGAGCGTCAAATGACCTGATATTCTTTTCGACATACCTCAAGATCTTTAAATTCAGTTCCTCCGGAAGGTCATGCGTATGTTCCCAATCCACCCTTACTACCTGCTGATGCCCGGCAAGGATACGCGTCTTTACGGTAGTATGCCTTTTGTCTTCTTTAAAAATACCCCGTGTATCAATCTTTCTTCTTCTTAACTCCGCGAATAATATCCTGGAATTGGCGTCATCCCCTGTAACCCCCACCAAAGAAACCTCCGCGCCCAGAGAACGGATATTATTTGCGACATTGGCCGTACCTCCGGGGACAAAGGTACGTTTATTTGCCCAAAGCACAGGAACCGGGGCTTCCGGAGAGATCCTCTCAACGCTGCCCCATATATACTCATCAAGAATCAGGTCGCCGATCACTAGGATCTTTGCTTTATTGAATTTCCGGATGGCCTTGCTTAGGTTCTTCATATCTTTTCAATTACCGCCTGCGCCAAAAGAGGCAGCATTATCTCATGATGGCCGATAATATAATAACCTCTGCCCCCTGAATTAGTAGGGCGGGCCACTACATTCTGCGCCGGCCGATAATGATAAATCATATCAAAATTGGCAGTGGTAAAATCCTTAACCTTATTCCCAAGGTTACGCGCCAGATTAAGCGCCTTTAAGAACACTTCGGGCAAAATAACCGCCGAACCAAAATTTAAAACCACTCCCCCCCGGTTTAACGCGCGGATATTGCCGGCAAGAGTATGGAAATCACGTAATGAGCCTTCGGCGGTAAGCCCGGCGTCAAATGAAGGGTGCTGATGGATTATATCAGTACCGATCCCCACAAAAACACATACCGGTATATTGTATTTATAAGCGTTATAAAGCAAGCTCAAATTCTTATACGGCAAATTCTCATCGGAAATCATTTTTCCTACCGCGCTTCCCAGGCCCAAACCCTCGCTTACCCCGTCCTTAACCGCCTGGTTAATAAAATCAGCGGTTTCTTTGCCCATACCGAAGCTTCCGTTTTTAAGGTTTTCAGCGACATCTTCGGAAGTCTTTGCCTGGAAAGCAATCTCAAAATCATGGATGATCCCGGCGCCATTAAGACAAATGCAGCTGATCACTTTTTGCCTGATAAACTCAATCAATACAGGATTAAGCCCGCACTTTATTACATGGGCACCGGCCATAAAAATTACCGCTTTTTTCTTCTTCCTGGCTGCGGCAATATCCGAAGAAACCGCGAGCAAATCTCCGGCCTTTAAGATTCCCGGCAGAGAGCTCAAGAACCCCCTAAAACTCTTGAGTTTAGCCGGAGCAAGCGCAAAATCCTTCTTGTTTACCTTGCTAAAGCGGGTTTTAATCGAATACCTTTTTACTTTCTTCAGGTTAATCATAGGTAATGATTTTATCACAATTCAAGGTTAATTCAAACAGAAATATTTCCGGACAAGATATCTTGTCCGCGTCTGCCTTTTCTTGCTTCTCCCTTATTACGCTCGGGGTCCTGCCGCTAAAAGTATCCCCATTCCTTCGGGGCAAATCTTTCCTCGGAACGGGGATACCCCTCTTTTAGCGTCACCCCTCGGAATTAGGTTACACTAAAGATTCAAGATATTCGCTAAGATTTCCGGCTTTTGCTGAAGGCACAATTAGAAGATTTTCGGCAAAAGTGTGCGAGGAATTACGTCGAGCGCAGGCAGAATCTTAACAGCGTAAGAATACTGAAGCCGCAGCGAGACGTAAACTTAAAGCACACGGCGAAAATCTTCGTGCCGGAAGCAAAAGACGGAAAGCTTAGCGCACGCGGAACACAATATACCGAAGAGCAAAATATCATTAACTACTGAGTATGGATTCGGCGGCGGAGAGCACATCCTCAACGCTGATTGCCTTAAGGCAGGCAAATTCTTTTTTGCAATTATGCGCCAGGCATTGAAGGCAGCCTATATCTTTATACAGGTATCTATCCTGTTTGCCCAACGGCCCCCAGCGCCGCGGGCTAAGCCCGGCTTGATTGCGTCCAAAAATAGAAATAACCGGTACCCCTAAGCTTGAAGCAATATGCACCGGCCCGGAATCATTAGAAATAAATAAAACGCACCTCTTAAGGATACTGGCCAGCTGGCTTACCGAAGTCTTGCCTGACAAATTTAACGCCTTATCCCCTATTTTTTCCGCGATCATATTCGCAAGAGGAATATCCTTAGGCCCGGACACAATCAGGATCTTAAGATTATGCCTGCCGGCTAATATTTCTGCGGCCCGCGCAAAGTTATCTTGCGGCCATATCTTTGAAGGGCAGCTTGCCCCGGGGTTAATCGCCAGCAATTTATCCGTCTCCTTAATACCATAGCCGGAAAATAAATCTTTGGTCCACTCCTCTGATTCTGGCCTTATAGGCATAAATAAATCCTGGGCGTTACCGCTTACGCCTAAGCTGGAAATCAAATCCAGGTTATATTCTGCTTCATGCAGGCGGCCTTCCTGTTTTAGATGCGCTTTTGCGAGGTTATTCAGAAAACCAAATTTGCGGTTATAGCCTAAACGCTTGGGGATACCGGCCAAAAAAACTAACAGGTGCATGCGGTTAGTTGGATGCAAAATTACCGCCAAATCAAATTTCTTATTTCTTAACCTGCGGGCAAATTTAAGGCAGCGCAGCCAGCTCTTATGTTTAATATCTTTATCATAAATTATAACTTCATCCAAATATGGATTCCCTTCCACGATATCCCGGGCATAAGGAGCTACCACCATGGAAATATAAGCCTGGGGATATTTTTCCCTTAAGGCTTTAATTACAGGAGTAGACAACAACACATCGCCTATGCGGTCAGTACGCACAACTAAAATACGCCGGTACTCTGCCCCTGCGGCTTCATTTTCCCTGCCTTTAAGTAAAAGTTTTATCTGCCCGAACACATCATCAACCTTAAGACAGGATAGGCATGCAAGGCTGCCAAAACGGCACTGTGCTTTTTCGCATGGACGGCAGAATATATCTTTTTTTATAATTATTTTCTCCTGCGACCACGGCCCGTATTTATTTTCATCCGTCGGGCCGAATATTGCGGCAGACGGCACATTCAGGTAGCTAGCCAAATGCATTACCGCGCTGTCATTAGTAACCAGAAGCCTGGATTTTTTTAGCAAAGCGGCCAGCTGGCTGATCGAGGTTTTAGAGCAAAGATCGATAATCTTTTCCGGGTGCGCCTGGCGGACATATGAACATACGGGCTCATCGGTTTTATCTCCCGCCAAGATTACATCCCAGCCTTCCTTAATAAGCCTGCCGCAAAGCCGGCTGAAATTCTGTTTATCCCAGCGTTTAATCTGGCTCCTTGCCCCGGGAGCCACCACTATCAACTTAGAGGTATCAGAGAGACCTTTTTCATTTAAGATGCCTTCAATATATTCTCTATCTTCGGGAGAAATAACCAGGGATTGCTGTTTCTTGCTCCTGAAAGGATAATCCGCAAAACAAGCCCAAAACAAATGCCTGTCCTTCATATGTTTGAATTTCCCGGGTATAAAACGCAGCGGCGAACTTCTTTTTTTAGCAGGCAGGAAAGCTCCGAAAAAACTGTTGCGCAAATCAACAACTACATCAAATTTCTCTTTGCTCAAAGAAAAAAATAATTTTATCTTATCGGTCAATTTGGCGCGTTTATCAAAAACAATTACTTTATCTACCGCGGGATTATTAACGAAAATCTCCTTGGGCCGCTCAGGCACAAGGCAGCTGATCAAAGCCCCGGGATATTCATTGCGCAATGCGTCTAAAACCGGCAGGGTCAGGATACAATCGCCGATATTGCTTAAAGTTATAAAAAGTATCTTCATGGTTTTCTAATCTTGCTGACTTGAGCCAGGACATCTTCAGGAGTGACTGCTTTCATACAACGGTTATCCTGACAATTTACCCTATAACATGGAACCGGGCAGCCGGAATCTTTCTGTAAAATAACCACATTGGAATCCGGATACGGGCCGGTGATCTCCCTGGCTGTCGGGCCGAAGATTGCTATTATCTTTCTGGCTCCTACCGCGTTGGCAATATGCATCGGCCCGGTATCGGCGGTAATAAATAAATCTACTCTCCTGGCCAAAGCGCCTAAATGTTTTATATTGAAAACCCCGCAGGCAAACAAGGGCTTTTCTTGCATTTTTGCCTTTATCTGCTTAGCCAGCGGCAGATCGGATATACTGCCGGTTATAATTACCTTCGCTTTTATTTCATTAATCAATTTATCCGCCAACTGGGCCCAATATTCCGCCGGCCAGCGTTTAGGCAGCCAGTTCCCCCCCGGATTAAGCGCGGCTATAAAGTCATCCTTGCCGGCCATGTTCTTGGCTAAGAAATCATCCACATATTTTGCTTCTTCAGCAGTAAAAATAAAATCCAGGTACCTGTCTTCTACGCGCAGGCCGGCCTTTTCAATAACATTCAGATAAAAATCTATGCGATGCAAAGAATCCTGTTTGGGCATATTGATTTTTTCGGTTAAAAGAAAAGAACGTTTCTTAGTATTGTAACCGATCCTCTGTTCTATGCCCGCCAGCCGGCAGATCAATGCCCGGCTGAATGACCGGTGCAGCAGGAAAACTGTATCAAATCTCCTGTTTTTAAGCATGCTGATAAAATTAAGCTTTGCCAGCAGCCCCCTGTGCCTGTCTTTTTCATCGAAGATAATCACTTCATCTAAATACGGGTTGCCTTTTAATACCGGGTAACAACGGCTGGGAATTACGCAGGCGATATAGCTTTCGGGGAAATTCCTGCGCACATTCCTGATGGTCGCGGTGGAAAATAAAACATCCCCCAGCCAGTTGACATTGAAAATAAGTATGCGCTTTGCCTGTTTAACCCTGCTCATTTACGTTTATGCTCCCGGAATGAATTATAGTACCCGCATATTCTTACCCAAAAGTCCAGAAAGTTATCCGAAACGGAAGAAATACGTATTCTCTTAATAGCGTATACGTCATCGTTAGGATAATCTCTTCCCAGGGCAACGGTTACGGCATATTTATAACCTGCCTGCTTCACCAATTCTTTTATATGAGGAGTAAACATGCCGCCCACATAACAGAATGTATCAACCGGCTCCTTAAGTTTATCCTCAAACATCCTCTTGGAATCAATAATCTGCCTCCTTAGCTCTGCCTCGGATTCTATATCAACCAAAGGCACGGACCCTAAAGTATGGCTGCCGATACTAATTAGGCCGGATTCCCGCATTTCTTTAATTTCATCCCAGCTTAAACGGTCTCCCTGCGGCCTGCCTACTTCATCATAGATGGCAAAAATTGTTGCCGGAAAACCTAATTTTTTTAAAACCGGATAAGCATAAATATAATTATCCTTAAACCCGTCATCAAAGGTTATTGCGACTGTTTTATAAGGTATTTTCTTTTTTTCCTGGATCAGGCGGCCAACTGTTTCCAAGCTGACAACATTATAATGATGGGACTTCAAAAACTGCATCTGCCGGGCGAAGATTTCAGGGCTGACTATCAACCTATACATGACCGGATCGCTCTTTGGGTTAACCGAGTGATACATCAGCACCGGGACCTGATAAAGGCTGCCCAGGTATCCGAATAAAGCGATAACCATAGCAGCCACAAAAGAAACAATGATTATTTCTTTTCTTCTAAGCATTTTTTATAAACCATTTCCGTAGCATCAACCATTTTTTCTTTAGAAAAATTATACGCGATGAATTCGCGCGCGTTGGCGCCTAAATTATTGCGCATCCGTTCATCGCTAAGCAGGCGCATGAGCGCCTCCGCTAAAGCCGCCGGGTTAGCAGGCTCAACCAGCAGGCCGTTATGCTCATTTTTAATCAAAGTCTTTATCCCGCCTACTGCTGAACCTACAACAGCCAAGCCCTGAGCCATTGCCTCCATAAGCGCTAAGCCTAAACCTTCCTGTAATGAAGGCATGACAAAAACATCCATTGCCGCAAGCACATCTTTTGTTCCGCCTACCCGCGGCAAGAATATAACATTATTCTTGATGCCTAAATCATCCGCTTCCTTAACAAGGGCATCTTTCATCTTGCCTTCGCCTACAACAAGCAATTTAACCCAGGGGAAGCTCTTTATAACAACCCGCATAGCCTGAAGTAAATAGGTGTGCCCTTTAACATCCGATAAACGGGCGACAATGCCGACCAAAGGGGCGCTGCCTATGCCTAAATCATTTCTCAATTCTTGCCGGGATGAGTTATCGCCAAAACTCTGTACGTCTATACCGTTATTAATTACGCTTATCTTTCCGCCATCCAGCTTAAAATCAGAAATCAAGTGCTCCTTTACCTGCTCGCTTATAGCAATCACTGCCTTTCCCCAGCAGGGAAACACCTTGCGTGATAATTTCGGCTTAAAAAAACCATGGCAGGTAAAAATATGCGGCTTAACCGAATAACGGCTCAACAAATCCCCTAAAACCTGGGTAGTCCGGCTGTTAGAGTGCACCAAATCAATATCGTATTCTCTAATTACTTTCCTAAGCGTAAAAAAACTAAAGATGACCTTCGGGCTGATTTCTTTTTTTGTCCTTAAGGGGACTTTTATATGTTTTATGCCGGCTGCCGAAAACCTCTCCACAAGTTCACCGCCGCTTGAGGCAACGTAAACATTGTGGCCGTTCTGCTTTAATCCGCTTGCCAAAGTAAACAGGTAGCTGGAAATCCCCCCCACATTAAGATGATTGGCTAGGAACAATATGTTCACCCCGCACCTTCCCTCTTATTTATTTTATTCCAATCCCTGCCCCCTCTAACTGTAATATAAAGAAGTGCGGGATTTCGCCCTAACATGCAATAGAGGCTCATTTGATTAGCTTGTCTATTGCCGCTAGCACTTCCTCCGGGGTAATCTGCGCCATGCAACGTTTACTCCGGCATTTAGTTTTATAGCAGGGGCGGCAGTCTAAATCCTTATCAATCACAATACAGTTTTTCCCTGGCGGCAGGTGCCGGCGCGCGTCAGTAGGCCCAAATAACGCGATAAAAGGAGTCCCCACTGCGGAGGCAATATGTAAAGGCGAAGAGTCCGCTGAAATGAATACATGGCATTTCTTAATCAGGGCCGCCAGCTCATTTACGGTGGTTTTTCCGCAGGCATTAATAATCTTGACGCCCTTCAGTGAATTTACGAGCATCTCGGCGTAAACTAAATCCTGGGCTGTACCTGTAATCACTACGCGGATATCTCCTAACCCCAGCTCTTCACAAAGCCGCATCAGGTTTTGTTGCGGCCAAGGCTTGGTGCTCCACCTCTTGGATGCGCTGATATTAATCCCCACTATTTTCTGCACCTGGCTTAGCCATTGGGCACTTAAAAGCTCCTCCATATGCTTTACATCCTCGGCAGACGGCCAAAGCTCAAGCGAATTATCCAAAAGATCAATACCAAGCATTTTTAATATTCTAAACTGATGCGTTACCGGGTCAATACACGGCTTTTCATCTTTGATACGGTGCCGGAGCAGAAAAGAAAATTTCCCGTTGTCATAACCATAACAATTGACGCAGCCGCTTAAATAAGAAAGGATATGGCTGGCCCGGTTATTCTGCAGGTCTATGACTATATCAAAATTCTTCTTTCTTAAGGCGCTGCCGATATTCCATAGCCCTCTTAGCCCCTTATCGTTATTTTTTAAATCACAGACCAGGAGCTCATCAACATAAGGGCTTCTCAAGAGGACATCTTTTGACTCCTCTCCGGTCAAAAAGCTTATCTTATAATTTTCCCGGGAAAACTTCTGCCAGAGAGATCTTAAGGCCGCGGTAGAAAGAATTATATCCCCCAGAGAACTCAATTTGATTATCAGGATCTTAAAGTTGCTTAAAGCATCGCGGTAAACATCAAGGGTATTCTTAACCATCAACTCTACCGTATATTTTTCCTTAATCTTTATATAAGCATTTTCTGCCAAGCTCTGCGCCAACTGCGTATCTTCAAAAATACGCAGTATGGCATCCGCCATGCTTTTATGGTCTGCGGGAGGCACTAATAGCCCGTTTTTACCATCTTCGATAATATCGATTACCCCGCCTACCTTAGTAGCCACTACCGGTACCCCGCTTGCCTGGGCCTCAACAACTACCCGGCCAAACGCTTCATGGGTTGTCGTGGCTAAAACTACCAGATCCAAATGCGCCAGTATCCCCGGAATATCCCTCTGCGTTCCTAAAAACTCTGTGCAATGCCAAAGTCCAAGCCGGCGCACCAAAACCTGGACCTCCTCTTTATACGCTTCTTTTGATGCCGGGGCATCGCCGACTATCCAGATTTTTAAACGCGGGACGCTCCGGGAGATTCGCGCCATAGCCTTAATAAAATGCAGGTGCCCTTTTAAAGGAGTGATCCTGCCGATAATACCTACGTTAAATTCATCTTTTCTCTTTGACTTGGGATCAAGGTATTTGAATCTTTCCAGGTCCACGCTGCGCGGCACAAGCCTGATCCGTTCGTGGGGCACCGCGAAATCCTCAATCATATGCCGGGCAATCACGTTACTTAAAACAATCACCCTCTTGGCCCAGCCCATTACCAGGCTGAAGAAATGCTTTTTGTAATACCCGTGGCAAGTAGTTATAAATACGGCCTTAGTCCTGCGGCAGGCAAAATAAGCAATCCATGCCGGTACGCGCGAACGGGCGTGCACAACATCAATCTCCTCCCGCTTGATTATTTCAGCTAAAAGGGGGATTAATTTATATATTGATAAAATAGATTTCTTGTGCACCGCCAATGTGTAATGCTTGGCGCCGCTGGCCTCAAGCTCTTTGACCAGGGAGCCGCCGGCGGAAACCACGACTACCTTATGCCCCAGGCGCACCAGGTATTTAGATAAATCCAGGGTCCCGGTCTCAACCCCTCCGACATTAAGCTCCGGTAATATTTGAAGTACCTTCATAGTATTCTGTCTAACGCCGCGCTTACTTTTGAGTTATCATCCGGCGGGAACGTCTCAGGATGAATCCTCCATATTCCTTCAATGGAGTCAAATAACTCTTTAGTTTGTTTTAAATATATATACCTCTTACTTTGATAGTTTTCCAGGAAGCGCTGATGTTTCCTGCTAAGCCCGCAAGCCCGGAATACTAAAACATATTTTCCTGCCGTAACCGCTTCCGAGATCATTGAAATACTTTCCGGAGAACAGATAATTACCCTGCTTAACCCCAGTATACCGCCTACGGCATCAGGGTGATTTCTTTCATTAGCGATAATCAAAAGCCTGCAGCGCTCATAATTTTCGAATTCATTTTTAATCGCCTGCTCCGCCTCAGGCGGCGTACGGCGGGAGGTTGAAACCAGGATATCCGCATCCAGCTCTTCGGCGGATTTCTTGATTTGGCCTGCCAATTCCATTATTACCTGCCGGCTGATTGAAAATTTCTTGCTATTGCCTCCGATTAAAATACCAATGCAGGGTTTTAATAAAGGCCCTTTTAGAAAATCAGATTGCTGCAACCTATCCGACCTTTCTTTTAGATAATCCGCGTCAACTAAGTTAAGCGCCCCTTCAGTTACTACCACATTTTTAGAAAGCAGCCCCCTTCCGCCTGAAATATCATGCGCGGGAATAACCGCCAGATCAAATTTCTTCAAGCCCAGGGTTGCCGGCCGCATTACAACAATAGATTTAGCCTGGTTTAGTTTAGCCAGTATATAATTTACCGCGCTCAATTTATCTCCGGCAGAAATAATAATGTCAAGATTAAGGCCGATTAAACCCTGCCAGCTTTCCCTGGTAAGGCCATGACGCAGATACCACAGGCAAAAACGGTACCGGTACTTACCGCTGAAATTAACCATAAAATTTAATATAAACCTTCCCAATTTACTGCGGAACTTTACCTGGCGTATAGAAAGAGTGGTCTTTACCCCCTGAACGGTTGATTTCCGGTTAATCAATTTAGCTACGCTTTCAGACTGGTGCAGATGCCCGGCCTTGCCGTCGGAGATAATTAAAACCTCTTTTTCCCTGCCATACTTCCAAATCTTATAAGTCCAGAGGTACTCATGGGGATATTGCCGGATATATTTCTCATAAATATTAACCAGCCTCTGCAGGTTATCCCGCAGGTCGTTTTCCGTATTTCCGCTTTTAGTTACCGTATAAACCTGGTCCAGTATAACTTTTGTGTAAGGCCCTTTTACGCGAGTATAAAAAACAGGAATAATGGAACAGTCATACTTCAATGCCAGCTTTACCGCTCCTGTTGACATGGAGGCAGCTTTGCCAAAGAATTCTACAATCTCCCCGTTTTTACCTCCCTGGTCGACAGTCAAGCCGATGGATTGGTTGCTTTTAAGCGCCTCGATCAATTGGCGCGGGCCGGTTTCTTTATGGATAAGCTTTGCGCCCTGTTTAACCCGGTAGGAATTAAGCAGGGCGTTTAATCTCCGGAAACCCTGTTCACGCACAAAGAGCGTAAAAGGGAACCCCAGATTCGCGCAGATAATATTGGAAAGCTCCCAACTCCCCTCGTGGGTGGCCAGAAAAATTACGCCTTTTCCTCTTCTAAAAGCTTCATCAATAAAATGCCTGTTCTCGATATGGATATATTTTTCAAGATACTGCTTATTTATGCGCGGGATAAAAGAAATCTCTATAAGGTTCTGGCCAAAAGCCCGGTAAGCCCTGCGGGTAATCTTTGATGCCATTTGAAAATCATTATTTTCCGCGACAGCCTTTCTGATATTTGCGTAAGCGACCGCGCGGTGCTTGGCATCAAAAAAATAAATAAGGTCCCCCAGCCTCCTGCCTAAAAACAGGCTTGCATTTAAAGGCAGAAAAGAAGAAAAAAAACTGCCGGCCTTAAAGAGAAAACAGCTTAAGTAATCGGCGATCAAATTCTGCTTCATTTTTAGTTATATTAAGTTTGATATTCAGAGAAAATATACGCGCTTGATCAAATTTTAATCTGGCAATCTTTACGGCGTCCTTTTCAGTCGTAATAATCGTTTCCAGGTTCCTGGCCCTGGCGCGCTCAATAATGCCGTCTAAATCTTCCTGCGTATAATCATGGTGATCGGCAAACCTTAAAGCCTCTGTAATATCAACCCCCAGAGAGCCAACCGTCTTCTCAAATACCTGCGGGCTGCCTATACCCGAGAAGACTACCGCGGATTTTCCTTGAAAGCTATCTATCTTCAAGAGCTCGGCCGGTTTATCAAGATTAGTAAAACTATCCGGTTTATGGCTTGATTCTACAATCAGGGCCCGGGGATTAAGCTGTTTTAATCTGGCCGCGATATCCGAGGTATCCTGGCCCGGATTAATTTGAGTCAAAACAAATATATCAGCGCGGCTTAATCCTCCCAGCGGCTCGCGCAAGAAACCCGCCGGAAGCAAGCGGAAATTACCAAAAGGATTTTGAGCATTAATAGCAACAATTTCTAAATCCTTGAATAACCTCCACTGCTGCATGCCGTCATCCAGGATCAATGTGTCCGCGCCGTAATCTTTGATTGCCCGGGATGCCGACCTCAACCTGTTTTTATCTACAAGAACGGGAACTTGAGGAAACTTTCTTTGCAGCATCTCCGGCTCGTCGCCCATACCTTGCATACCCGCAAGCTTTGCATCCCTCTTATAACCCCGGCTCAACACCGCTACTTTATTGCTTTTCTGATTGAGTTTAGCAACCAGATATTCTACAAGGGCGGTCTTGCCTGTACCGCCCAAAGTGATATTGCCTACACTGATCAGCTTGCAATTAAAACGCGCCGGATGCAGCCTGTAAAAAACAACCAGGACAAACACAACTAAACCATAAATCAGAGAAAACACAAACAGCAGCCCCCTCAAGAACGCCGCTTGCGGCCCTTTTATTTTGCCGGTAACTAAATTATAGAGATAGTCTCTCAACAAAAATACCCCAAATATCTAAATTACTTTAAAAAGCATTAAAAACCCGATAATAATAAACAAAGACGCCCCGATATAACGGATCAGCTCCGGCCTGATAAATTTAGCCAAAATCGCTCCCAGGAAAACCGAGATTATCGTAACAATAACATAAGCCGATACCGAACCTAACCAGACGGAAACCGGCTTGCCGGTCTTAGCCGCCATGCCGATACCAACTATCTGGGTTTTATCCGCTAATTCCGCGAAGAATACCGCGCCAAAAGTAGCCAAGAAAATCTTCCAATCCATGTCCCCTCTCCTCCCTTTTAATAAGTTTCTTTAAACAAATATGATAGCACACAAGGCGCATCCAGGCAAATGGTTTCAAGGATTAAAACGCTGGAATACCAATAAGATATGTAATTAAAGCCGGATATAACCGGAGATCTGATCCAGGCGGTTGACTACGATATCGGCATTAGACAAATACTCTTTAGGAAGGCTGGTGGAAATAGCAATACAAGGCATCCCTGCCCTCTTGGCTGAAATAATACCAAGGGGCGCATTCTCTATAACCAGGCAGGCTCGCGGCTCAAGCCCCAACAGCCCGGCTGCCCTAAGATACGGCTCAGGATGAGGCTTGCCGTTTTTAACCTGATTACCGGCTACTATAGCGGTAAAAAGACCGCGCAGCTTAGCCGGCAATATCCTTTTTACTTCATTAAGCGGGCTGCCTGTAACTAAGCCCAGCATAAAACCCTGCTTCTTTAATTCCTCCAATAATTCATAAGCGCCATGGAAGATATGGCGCTTAAAATAACGCTTAAATACTTTCTGGCGCAATCTAAATATCGCGCTTAAGACTTTCCGCGTTGGCTTGATCTTTTCGCGTTTCAGCAGCCCCTTAAGAGTAGTTTCCCAACGCTCCCCTTCTTGCGCATAAACCTCAAAACAACTCACCCGCACACCCCAGGGCCTTAAAGCCTCATACCAGGCGATAAAATGATACGGCATGGAATCAACAATCACTCCGTCCATATCAAAAATTATTGCCCGGGGTTTTATTTTCAGCTTTTTCATGTTCTCATGGTTACTCGGAAGGCAGAAAGGAAAGATTACGCTCAATGAAATCAATCAGTTTTTGTTGCGCGCCGGCGGAGATATTGCGGAACTCCACGCCGATACCCGGATACTCGTGAGGCTGGACCTCTTTATCCGGGATCCAGACTACGGATGCCTCAAGGATAAGCTCTTCCTGTTTTGGCGCCAGCTTCATACTAAGTATTACTTCGTCGCCAAGCCTGAATTTATCGCAGCCGAATATAAAGGCGCCCACCGCGCTTAAATTCATTATATCGACTTTAAGGCAGCTTGGTGAACCGGTTTTTTTAGACTTTAATTCTATTTTCAAATCTATCGGCAGGCGCTTGAACCTGCGGCGCAGCTGCATCTTCTTGATATTTTCAATTGCCTTATCATCCTTAAAACTATTCAAAGCCAGCTCTTCTGTGGCGTAAGCCTCGATGACCCTATCCATGCCCGAGACGGCAAAGACCCCTTTTAGATACACCGGGATATTCAAAAATTTCATTCTACCATGGTTATTGGCCACCTCTTTGTAAGCGATAACCACCACGGATATCCCCATGTAATCAATACTTTCGATCTCCTCTAAATTACAAAGTATGTCTGTATATCCTTCACGCAGGCACTGGCCGACCACCTCCACAAGGTTGGCGGAATTCACGTCTATACGGCCGGACAAATCTATAATGATTATGTTATCTTTCTGCCTCAGCTTGATCTCTAACATGCCAATTTAAATTCTATTGAAGGAGCTGCCTTTAAAGTATTGTGCACAGGGCAGTTTTTAATAAATTCCAACAAAGCCTTTTGCCTGCGCTCATCGACTAGGGGAGATTTTAAATCTATCTCAACGCTGATCTGCTTAAAACATAACACAGGCTCCCTGGAAAGCTCGGCAGTTACACTGACCTTAAAATTCCGCAGGTCTAATTTTGAGCCTTCGGCGTATTTACGGATGTAGACACCGACGCAAGTCCCCAACCCGGCCAAAAGCGCATCCAGAGGAGTCAACCCCTTGCCTTTGGCATCGACGGTAAATTCACTTTCCCCTGCTTTAACGCTAAAAGCCATCTCCTGGTTATGCGCAACTTCTATTCTATACATTTATCCCCCCTCTTTCCGCAGGTTAATAAGCCCTGGCCGATTCATGCTTGCGCCAAAAATTAAAAAGTTCGGTATTTTCTTTTACTGATATTGCCGGAGTGATCCTGACTTTACTTTTTGATATCTTCCTTAACTGCAGGTTAGAAACCCGCAATTCATTAAAACCATAACTCTTGGCAACTTTAATTGTACAGCCGAAAACAACACGCCGGATCCTTGCCCAATGGCAGGCAGCAAAACACATCGGGCACGGTTCACAAGTAGAATAAATAACGCAGCCGGACAAATCAACCTTCTTAAGCTTTTTACATGCCTGGCGGATTGCCGTTATTTCGGCATGAGCGGTAATATCGCTATTCTCCCAGACAAGATTATGGCAGCAGGCAATGACCCTGCCTCCTTTCACAATGCAGGCGCCAAAAGGAGTCTGGCCCTTCTTTACCCCTTCCCTGGCTTTTTCTATAGCCATGCGCATAAATTTCTCATCCTGTTTTTTTCTCAACTTTTCACCCTGCCTTACTTAATAGTAAACCCAATATACAGGACAAAGACGTGCCTAAATTAACCAGGATAGTCATTGCGCACATTTTTTCAAGCAGCAGCCTGTTCTTGTATGCTCCCCTGAGCATTAAAAACGCTAATACCACAGCAATAATCAATACCGGAAAATAAAAAAACGCGCTCTCTAAAGGCAGGCCTTTAGTTAATGCCAGCAAAAAACTTCCCGCGGCGCAAACAACAAGAAAGGAATAAAGATAAATTCCTTTTTCTTCTCCCAGGCGTACCAATAAATTTATTTTAGCCGCCTCTTTATCCGCCGGGTAATCCGGGTATTCATTAATCAATATTATATTCGCCACGGTGCAGGCAACAGGCAATGATACAAAAAGAGCTAAAATATCAAACCTGGAAGCCTGGATATAGAACCCGGAAAGCACGGCTAAAAGGCCAAAACTATAAGCAATAAAAATCTCACCTAAGCCTCTGCTTACCCAGCGTAAGGGCGGCTTAGAGTAAAATAACCCGCAGATCATTCCTGAAACCCCCAAAAAAAGAGTCCACCCCCCGGTTTTAAAATAGAACTGCAGGATGATTCCTATTGCCAGGGCCAGTAAAATAACCGCGCGGATCAGAATTTTTACTTTACCCCCGGGAATTAAATTCTTAACCAATACCTGGCTGCCGCCGCTAAACGGGTTCTTGCCTAAAGATTGCGCCAGGCGGTCTTCTCTAATATCATAGACCTCTCCGCTGTAATGGGCGGATAATTGCACAAGGATTGCGCCCAATAAACCCAGCCAGAAGACAGCTAAACTAAATCGACCCGTAAGCCGCTGCGCAAGCAGCGCGCCTAAAATATAAGGCAGGATAACCACGCTTAGGAACGGGAGGCGTGAAAGTAAAATCCAATATTTTATCACGTCAAATCCTTATTATTACTCCGGCGGATAGCCTTTACCATACGCTCGTAAGCCTCCTGAACTGAACTGCCTTCGGTAAGGTGGTCAAAACAAACAGCGGCATACCCTTTGCGGTTCTTGATCTTGAAAATCTGTACCTTAAGGTGACCTATCCTCTTCATCATATTTACCTGCCTATATCCTCATTCCATACGCGCGGGTTATTTTTAATAAACTGCCGCATTAATTGCTTGCAATCCGCTGAATCTAAATTGACGATTTTTACCCCTCTTCTTTTTGCATAATTCTCCGGGCCCTTGAAAGTTTTGTTTTCCCCGATTACCACCCTGGGTATTTTATAAAGCAGTATCGCGCCCATGCACATGTCGCAGGGTGAAAGAGTGGAGTAAATAACGCATTTTTTATAATCTGCGCTTTTTAACCTGCCGGCATTTTCCAGGCAATCCATCTCCGCATGCAAAATCGCCGAACTCTTTTGTACGCGCCGATTATGGCCCCTGGCGATAACTAAACTGTCTTTAACCAATACCGCTCCGATAGGGATTCCCCGTTCAGCTAAACTTTTTCTCGCTTCTTTAAGCGCCTCCCGCATGAATTTTTCCATAAACACCTAGCGCGATATTTTAATTATTTTATATTTCAACATGCCGGCAGGAACCTTTATTTCCACAACCTCATTTTCCTTATGCCCCAACAAACCTGCCCCCACCGGAGAAGTCACTGAAATCTTGTTTTGATTATAATCCGCCTCGAGCTCCGAAACCAGCGTATATTCCATCTCCTCCCCTGTGTCCATGTCTGCCAACTTTACTTTCGCCCCGATTAATACTTGGTCCTGGGGTATATCTTTATCCAGTATACGCGCCCGGGAAAGTTTCTCCTCAAGCTCCGCGATTTGTTTTTCATTATGCCCCTGGGCATCCTTAGCCGCGTCATACTCGGCATTCTCGCTGATATCGCCATGCGAGCGGGCTTCGCCTACCGCTTTAGAAAGCTGCCTGCGTTTAATCGTCTTTAAATGCTCCAGCTCACTGACTAATTTCTCATAACCTTCCTGGGTTAAATAAATATCCCCTGACATATCCATCTCCTTTACCCGCAAGGGTACACCGGCCACTTCCTTTCGGGCCGGGTGTTAACCCGCAAGGGTACACCGGCCACTTCCTTTCGGGCCGGGTGTTACCCGCAAGGGTACACGACGCGGAAGCGTCGCACTTGTTTCTCAAGTAAAACAAGGTGCTGGCCACTTTCGCCACATGGCGAACACTGGCGCAATTCAAATAAGCGCCAGGTGTCTTTGTTAAACGCCGAATGTTAATCCGTTAACAGCTGCTTAATAACCTCAATATTCCTTTTTGTGGCGCCTCTGTTGCCGGCGATCAAATCATACGCGCGCTCAGCCAACTGCTTAGCCAATAAGCTGCTCTCCAGTATTTCTTTTGCCTTAACTGCCAACTCATTGGCGTCATGCACCATGATGCCGGCTTTATTCTCCAGAAACAGGCGGCTGATATCCCGAAAATTATACATATACGGGCCGAAAAATACCGGTTTTCTTTGACTAGCCGGCTCAAGGATATTATGCCCGCCGTTCTTGGCCAGGCTGCCGCCGACAAAAACAATATCCGCGGCAGAATAATAATTTAACAACTCACCCATAACATCAAGGATGAATACGGGGTGGTTTATGCAGGTAGGGCATGAGCCGGATATATTCGAAACAAATACCGGCAGGAAATAATTATCCGAAACCAGCCTGCCGATATCCCTGCCGCGCTCCGGATGCCGCGGGGCAAGAAGAAGTTTGAGCTTGGGAAAACTGATTAAAAGTTCTTTATAGGCCTTAATGATTATTTCTTCTTCATGCGGATGCGTGCTGCCGCAAACCCATAATTTATCATCCAAGCCCAGCCAAAGCTTCCGCCGGACTGCCGGAACATCCAGCTCTGCCGGCGCGTCCAAATTAATATCAAACTTTACATTCCCGGTAACCCGGATATTTTCTTTAGCCACACCCAGGGCCTTCAGGCGCGCTCCATCAGTATCTGATTGCACGCAAAAATACCTGACCCTGCGCAAAATCGGCCGGATCAATAATTTTATCGCGCGGTATCCGGAATAGGAACTATCCGAAATCCTGCCGTTAACCGTCACAACCGGTATATTCTGTTTATATAAACAGGTAATTAAATTCGGCCAGATCTCGGTTTCGGCGATGATAAACAAACAGGGATTAATCTTTTTTATTACTTTTCTTACAATAAAACTAAAATCCAGCGGAAGATAGGTCAAAAGGTCTCTATCGTTGACTAAGCCTCCGGCAATCTTATTACCCGTAGCAGTTACCGTGGAAATGACTATTCTTTTATGGGGATAAACCTTTCTTAATTCATCAACCAGCCCTTTTATTGAAACAGCTTCGCCCACACTTACCGCGTGGACCCAAATAGGCCTGTCCAGGTTTAAACCACCCGGCAAGGATCCCAGCCTCCTGAAGAAACCCCGGTGGAACTTGCCCTTAAATAAATATACCGGCAGGTAAGCCAGGGTAAAGATTAAAATTATTAAATCATAAAGCAGGAACATTCTACCGCTCTCCTACGCATGCGGATGCGCCTTATCATAAACACTCTTTAATTTTTCAGTTGTTAAATGCGTATAAATCTGCGTCGTGGAAAGATTAGCGTGCCCCAAGAGCTCCTGCACCGTACGCAGGTCCGCCCCGCGGTTTAAAAGATGCGTGGCAAAAGAATGCCGGAATGTATGGGCGGAGACTCCCGGTTTTATTTCAGCCAATTTCAAATATTTACCCAGGGCGAAACGGACCCCGCGCGTACTAATGCGCGATGAGTTTTTATTTAAGAATACGGCGGTAGACTGTTTTTTCCTTTTATCCAAATACTTTCTGATAGCCAAAAGCGCCGACTCCCCCATTGGCACAATTCTTTCTTTTTTCCCCTTGCCCCTGACCTTTACAATGCCGCTGATAAAATCAATATCCTCTGAATTCAAACCCACCAGCTCCGAAATACGCAGGCCGCTGGAGTAAAATGCCTCCAGGATTGCCCGGTCGCGCAAACCCAAGACATCTTTGTCGTTCCTGGCAAAAGCTGATTCGATAAGCTTCTTAACCTCATCCTCGGTCATAAAAGAAGGCAGGTGCTTATCAAGTTTCGGGCTGGAGAGCATAAGGATGGGGTTTGTCTTAATGTAGCCCTCGCGGGACAAAAATCTGAAGAAACTGCGCAAAGCTGAAAGCCGGCGGCCGACTGTGCGATTGCCTAAATTCTTTTCTTTTAAAACCGCCAGGTATTTCCTGAGCGACAGGTAATCTATCTTTTCCAACTCTGTGCCGGCAAGAAACCTCCCAAAATCCTTAAGATCCAGTTTATAATTAAGGACGGTGTGAGCGGAGTAATTCTTTTCTATCTCCAGGTAGCGTATGAACTTCTCAATATATTTTTCCATATCTTAACCATCCTAGCTACAGCAGAAACCCCATTAACCCCGCTGCAGATGATAATTCACTTTCCGCAATTAATTCAATAAGCCTAAATCCCCGGTTACTTTTCATCCTGGTTATCTTCAGGGGACACTTTCGCTTTGATTTCAGAACCGTCCCCCGGTTGATCGGGGAGGGCGCGCGAAGTAAAGGTACATTTTGGAAAATTTGAACACCCATAGAAGAAACCGCGCTTTGACCTGCGCTCGATCAATTCTCCGCCGCAATTCTCCTGCGGGCATTTAACTCCGGAGGTAATAGACTTTGAATTCTTGCACGCCGGAAAACCCGAACAGCTCAAAAATTTACCGCGCCGGCCCCACTTTATGATAAAAGGCTTCCCGCATTTATCGCAAATCTGATCGGTAGTAATAACTTCTTTTTTTATATTTGCCTGGGCAAAATCCAGGCTCTCTTTGAAAGGCGCGTAGAATTCATTTAACACTTCAATGCGCTTGAGCCTGCCTTCCTCAATCTCATCAAGCTCCTCCTCCATAAGCGCGGTAAAATTTACATCTACGATCTTAGGAAAATACTCTACCAGCATATCGCTTACCTTAAACCCCAGCTCCGTGGGATTAAGGTAACCTTTAATCCGGCGCACATAATCACGTAAGATCAGCGTATAAATAATCGGCGCGTAAGTTGAAGGCCGGCCAATCCCATCCTCTTCCAGGGCCTTAATCAAAGAGCTGTCCGAGAACCTCGGCGGCGGCTTGGTAAAATGCTGGGAAGGAGTAAGTTCATTCAAACCAAGTACTTCGCCTTGAGCTAAAGGGGGAACCACATTTTTGGCTTTTTCTTTCTCATTCTCTTCGCCTTCTTTTTCTTCTTCCTCTTCCTTGTTATAAGCGGCCAGAAAACCCTCAAAAAGCAAGTGGCTTCCATTAGCCGCGAATAAATATTTATCCGCGGCGATATCCACCGAAGTAGCCAAAAACTCCGCCGGCTTCATCTGGCTGGCCAAGAAACGGTTATAAATAAGCTCGTATAAACGGAACTGATCGTGGTTAAGAAAATCCTTCATGCTCTCCGGTGAACGCGAAACATAACTCGGCCGGATTGCTTCATGCGCCTGCTGGGCTGATTTCTTGGCCTTAAAAACATTGGGTTTTTCCGGAAGAAAATCCTTGCCAAAAATCCTGCCGATATGCTCGCCTACCTCAACAATCGCCTCCGGAGCGGTATTCGGCGAATCCGTACGCATATAGGTAATTAAACCTAACGGGTTATCTCCTCCGATATCAATGCCCTCATAAAGCTGCTGCGCCACCAGCATAGTCTTGGAAGCATTAAACCTTAATTTATTAAAAGCCTCCTGCTGCATAGTACTGGTAATAAACGGAGCGGGAGAATAGCGCTTTTTCTCTGTCTGCTTAACTTCCAGAACCTTAAACTCCTTATCTTTTAGCTGGTTTACAATCTTTTCCGCATCCTCTTTAGTCTTAATCTCTGCTTTCTTACCGTCTATCTTCTCAAGCTTAGCGCAAAAATTACTCTCCCCGGAAACTTTGGGCTTAAATAGCTCCGCGGCAATCTCCCAATACTCGCTGGCGCGAAACGCCTGGATCTGGCGCTCCCTTTCTACAATCAGCCTTAAGGCTACTGATTGCACGCGCCCAGCGCTTAAGCCCCGGGCAAGTTTTTTCCATAGCAAGGGGCTCAAAAAATATCCCACAATACGGTCCAAAATCCTGCGGCCGACCTGGGCCTCAATCATATTTGCGTCAAATTCACGTGCCGATTTAAAAGCCTCGCCTACCGCATGCGGAGTAATCTCATGGAAGCTTACGCGTAATACATCCTTGCCTTTAAAAACCCTTTCTTTTATCTGCCAGCCGATTGCCTCTCCTTCCCGATCAGGGTCGGTAGCCACATATATCTTCTCTTTTGCCTTAGCCTCTTTTCTCAACTGTGTCAGCAACTTTTTCCTGGCGGGAATAACCACATATTCCGGCTTAAATTTGTTATCTACATCTACCCCCAGCTCTTTTTGCGGCAGGTCAATAATATGCCCCATAGAAGAAACCACGCTAAAATCCGGCCCCAGGATTTTACCTATGGTTTTGGCCTTTGTAGGCGACTCGACAATAACCAGATTTTTGCTCATTTAGCTCCTTATAAACTGCTTGCCCGGCAATTCTTTGATTAATTTCTTAAATTGTAATTTTAAAATCAGGGTTGAAATCCTGCTGCTGGGCAAAGATGTTTGTTCAACTAAATCATCGATTGCCATGGCCTTTCGGCTTATGCAATTATAAATCATATCTTCTTCTTTTACAGATAAATTATTCTCTTCCGTGCTTTCATCCCGCCTTGCTGCGCGGGGCTCATCTTTACCTGAAACACTTAAAGCTAAATTCAGTTCTTCGAGTATGTCTTCGCTGGAGGTAACCAGCTTTGCGCCTTGCTTAAGCAGCTCATTAGTCCCCATTGAACCGCTTGAATCAATCCTGCCCGGTAAGGCAAAAACCTCTCTGCCCTGCTCCAAAGCAAAATCCACGGTAATTAAGGCCCCGCTGTTTCTGGCTGCCTCGGTAACCAGGACTCCCAGGCTCAAACCGCTGATCAAGCGGTTGCGCCGCGGGAAATTCTGCGCCAAAGGTTTTGTATCCATGGGAAATTCAGAAACCACTGCTCCGCTCTTGGCAATCTGCGCGGCCAGGGACTGGTTCTCCGCAGGATAAATATGATTAAAACCGCTTCCCATTACCGCGATTGTGCGCCCGGAAACTTTTAAGGCCCCGCGATGGGCATAAGTGTCTACACCCCGGGCCATACCCGAAACAACAGTCAAGTTGTTTAAAGCCATCTCCGCGGCGAATTTTTCCGCGCTGCTTAATCCGTAAAGAGAGGCCCTGCGGCTGCCGACAATACCCAGGCTTAAATTATCCTCCCGGGTTATTTTACCTGAAACATAAAGCACAATCGGCAAACCGGATATTTGCCTTAAGTTTTTCGGATAATCCGCGTCAAAGAGCGTGACAATCTCGATGCCTGATTTTTTAGCTTGAGCCAAATCAGTATCTAAAACCCTGCTATCAAACTCAACAATATCCCGGCTGATCCGGCTGCCTACAACCGTTTCCAAATTCTGGCGGCTGGCTTTAAATATATCTTGCGGCTTATTAAAATACTTAAGTAAATTTCCTAAACGTACACTGCCGACCTGGGGGATAAGATTTAAGCTTACCAGGGACTCGAAATCATTCATCTCTTTCCGGCGAGTATTTTAGATATTTTCCCGGCTACCTGCTTAACCGTTAAATGCGATGTATCAATTATTTTATCGGCTTGTATATAATAAGGCGCGCGCATTTTCAATAAAAGTTCTATGCGTTTCTGAGGTTTATCTACATTTAAAAGCGGCCGGTCTTTATTCGCAGAGACCCTTTTGAGTATCTCTTCGGGAGCAGCATAAAGGCAGATCATCATCCCGGTTTTCTTCATCAGCTTGATATTGTCTCTATCTAAAACCACCCCGCCGCCGCAGGCAACCACAAACTGTTTTTGGGTAGAAACCTGTTTCAAAACCTTTTTCTCGATTTTACGGAAGTACGCCTCGCCTTCTTTTGCGAAAATATCCACAATCCTGCGCTGCTCCTGTAATTCAATCAATTCATCCAAATCAACAAAGTTTATTCCTCTCTCTTTAGCCAGCTGGCGGCCGACAGAGGTTTTTCCGGTACCCATAAATCCTACTAAATAAATATTCATTTAAAGTAGGGACGTTTCTCAACCCAATCGGAGAAGTGTCCCCATGCTAAAGCATATCCTTACGCATGGGGCGCCTCCCCCTGGTTAAGAACCAAACCCTGATTGGCTAACTGTTATATGCTTCTAATACCGCTTGGCTTAACTGCTGTTTTAACTCTTTGGTAACAGGATAAACCGTGTTATACCATTTTCCATCTTTGCCTTGATGCCGCGGCATACTCACGAATAAACCCTTGCTGCCGTTTACCACGCTAAAGCCCTTGACCACAATCCCTGAGATTGAAACATCGACAAAAGCCTTAAGCTTTGAATCAGTGTCTAACTTACAGACACGGCTGACGCTTATCGCCTTCTCCATCTTAATCACCCCTTTCTGCAGCAATAGACGTAAGAGGTGAAATTATCTAACCTATATTTTCTTAAGAAATTGAGCCCCTTTCAAACTAAAGCCGAGGCGAAATACTTAAGCGGCCAAATCTATCTATGTCATAAATGGCATAGTTCATAGCCGCAAAAGTGTCAAAAAGCGGTTTCGGTATAAATATCAAAACGGTTGATATCCCTGCCTACCTGGTCATATTCCAGGTCATCAATAGTTTTTTTAAACGCCTTAGTGGCTCCCGAAGGCAGCCCGTTAACCGTAAAGACCATATTGGCTACAGTTACATTCCGGATAAAAAGCACAATACGCACCCCCACGGTAGAATAAGATTTATCGCTATGATTAGAAACTTCACCCTTAACAACTACCTCTTTAGAGCTGTCGGATTTTTCAATCACTATATTATGGTAACTAAGATTAGGCATGAGTTATCCTGGCGCTGTAACTAGCATAAGCTTTTTTGATATCGCCTAAGGAATCCGATCCGAATTTCTCAAGGAATGCTTCCGCCAGGACAAGGGCGCATGCTGATTCAGCCACTACACCGGCAGATTCCACCACGCATACATCCGAACGCTCAACCGCGGCCTTAGCGGGTTTCTTGGTGCGGATATTTACCGAATCCAGCGGGTTCATCAATGTCGAAATCGGCTTCATGCAGGCGCGCAACAGGATCTCCTGGCCGTTGGATACCCCGCCTTCAATACCTCCGGCATTATTAGTCCTTCTGGAATAACCTGTCTTTTTATTATAATAAATCGCGTCGTGCACCTCTGAACCGAAACTAACCGCATACCCCAAACCCAGCCCGAGCTCAAAAGATTTTATTCCCGGGATAGAAACCACCGCCGCGGCCAGGCGGCTGTCCAGCCTGCGGTCAGCCTGTACATAACTACCCAGGCCGACGGGTACTTTCTTGGCAGAAACCTCAAAAACCCCTCCTATCGTATCCTTATTCTTAATCGCTTCGGTTATTCTTGCAGTTATCCCCTTGGCGGTAATTTCTCCACCCACCGACAAAACCCTGCTTGCAATAGTTATGCCGAATTTATCCAGGAGCTCTTTGCATAAAGCGCCCAAGCCAACGGTAGCTGCCGTACCGCGCGCGGATGCCCGTTCCAATACCTCTCTTATATCTGTAAAACCATATTTCAATAACCCGGCTAAATCCGCATGGCCCGGCCTGGCAGCCATAACCTTATGCAGTTTTTCAATACTGGCGTCTTTATTCTTTATCAACAAGGTAATCGGGCTGCCTAAAGTAAGGTTATTCTTCAGGCCGGAGATTATTTCCACCCGGTCATTTTCTATTTGCATACGCCTGCCCCGGCCAAAACCGGACTGCCTGCGCTTTAGCTCCTTGTTCAGCCTGTTTACGTCCACCTTAAGTCCGGCGGGGAAACCCTCCAGGATAGCCACAATTGCTTTTCCATGCGATTCACCTGCGGTTAAATACCTCAACATGTATTCCTCCTTGCCCACAAGGGCACACCGGCCGCTTCCTCCCGGGCCGGGTGTTAATCTTTTCTCCAGAGCCCGCGTTTATTCTTACGGGCCTGCTGGTATAAACTAGAAAATAAATCCGCGTATTTTACATTCGGCGGATAGGTCATCAACGAGGCATAACCCTCCTCGACAATTAAAGCATTCAAGAACCGTCCGTCGGCAAGATAAACATAAGCCAGGATTCTTTTGTATTTGTCATATCTTTCTTTATCAAACTCCAGCCTTACGCGTTTGCCCTGCGCCAGTTCCCTGGTAAATTCATAAGACTGCCTGCCAAGCTTTTTAATTTCCCAAACACTCTGTTTGGAACGCTGGGCATCACGATGAAGCTTAGCTGATTCATGCATCTCCGGGGTATCAATGCCTATTAAACGCAGGTATTTTCCGTTTTCCAATTTCAACGTATCGCCATCGACAACCCTGGTTACCAGGATATTATTATAATCGCTGTTGTTTTCAGCAGGGGCAAACCGGCCAGATTTTTCTCCGGGATTAGAACGCGACCCTGAACTGCCGCTAAGAAAATACCCTGTTAAAGCCAATAACCCCGCGAGTGAGGAATAAATTAATTTCTTCTTAAGGGTCATAGTTTTTCTCATAGCTGGGAAGCAACAATCTGGGCCAATACCACAATATCCTCGGTACAAAAAATCTTCTTTATGCTTGAGTCAAAATATATATTTGCGTCAGGCCCAAACTCCGCGTCCTGCTTCCAAAACTTTACCAGCACCGGCACTCCTACGAATGCCTCTATAACCAGGCTGACATCTGCGCCATCTGAAAGATGCCCCGGGATCCTGGTTGGAATATCTTTCAAGGCATCCGGGTTCCTGCCATATTTACGGATTAACGGCTTAATACAACGCCTGTGAAATGCCTCATAATAACCCTCAATCCCGGAAAACTCCCTAAAGGTCAGCCACTGGCCGCTTGGCACAGGCAGGCCTGTTAATTCTTTCGCCAAATAATGCAAGAGCAAAATACCGATAAATTCTTTTGCCTGGACATTGCAGGCAGAAGAAAAAACCCTCCTTTGCCCGATGTCCACAGTGTAATCATCCGCCAGGAATTTAACCGATAAATTCTTGGCAGGCTTAAGCTTAGATAAATCTTCCCAGGCCTTCTTAGATGCCGCCTCATAACCCATTGCCTTATTATATTATTTTCCGTAGATAAATCAACAAAATTAGGTATAATGAATTTATGCAATATGACAGATTTCAACAGGAAGCCATTGACCACATCAATAACGGCCACTCGGTAATCGTTTCAGCTCCCACCGGAGCGGGAAAAACCGCTATTGCCGAACATATCATCTCTTCCTGCGTTGCAACTGATAAATGCCCGGCAGGCGTAATCTACACCGCGCCCATCAAAGCCCTATCTAACCAGAAGTTCCGTGATTTCCAGGGGCAATTCCAGGATAATATCGGAATTCTCACCGGGGACGTTTCCATCAATCCCCAGGCGCCGGTACTGATCATGACCACCGAAATCTTCCGCAACAAGATATTGGATGAACCGGAGAGCCTCAATAAATACTCCTGGGTCATCTTTGATGAAATCCATTACATTGATAATCCTGAACGCGGCACAGTCTGGGAGGAATCCCTGATCTTCCTGCCCAAACATATGAACCTGCTGGGTTTATCCGCGACAATCCCCAATATCCAGCAATTCGCCTCCTGGATTGGATCTATCCATAATAAAACCATTAAAGTAGTCATCGAAGAAAACCGGCCGGTACCTTTGCATTTCCTCTTCCAGTGCCAGAATGAAGTCGTGGATAAAATTGAGCGCCTTAAGCGCCTGCGCTCAAGCAAGCCTAACAGGCTCAATTCCCTGATTGATTACCTGCGCTCAAACGACGGATTGCCGGCGATATATTTTGTCTTTAGCCGTAAACGCGCGGAGGAATTAGCCCAGGATTTATACGGATTTAAATTTTTAGACGCGAAGGAAAGCCGCGCCATCACCCAGATGTATGAAGATTTATTGGAGCGTTTTAATTTAAAACATGAACAATCGGCGCAGCTGCTTTACCCCCTGGTGCAGCGCGGCATTGCTTATCATCACGCCGGAATGCTGCCTACGCTGAAAGAGGTAATTGAAAGGCTCTTTACCAGCCGCCTGCTTAAGGTTATTTTTACTACCGAAACCTTTGCCTTAGGAATAAACATGCCCAGCCGTTCAGTGATGTTTGACGGCCTGCGTAAGTTTTACGGCACATACGTGCGTAATCTAAAAACGCGCGATTTTTATCAAATGGCAGGCCGCGCCGGAAGGCGCGGTATAGACAAAGAGGGGTTTGTTTACACGCGGGTTAACCCGCAGAGGATAAACTTTGAGGAGGTCTCAAGAATAATCTTCGGCAAACCTGAAGAAGTAAAAAGCCAGTTCAACACATCTTATGCCACTATCCTTAACCTCTATGAGAAATACCAGGAGGAGCTGTTTAAAATCTACCCCCTCTCCCTGCATTATTATCAGTCGCGTAAAAATGAACAGAAACAGGCCGTAAATCTCCTAGACGCAAAACTAAGGCTGCTTAAGGAATTAGGCTGCATCCACGAGGGCAAGCTCACGGAAAAAGGCAAGTTCGCTAAGACTGTTTACGGTTATGAATTGGTCCTGGCGGAATTATATGACCAGAATATCCTTGAGCAATTGGATGAGTTTGAGCTGGGAGTTGTGGCTTCAGCGGTCGTCTTTGAACCACGCAAAAACCAGCGCATGCCCTCAAACATCTCTAAATCTGCCCGAGTGCTTAAACGCACCTGCGAAGAAACTTACGACAGGGTAAAAGATAAAGAACGCCGTTATAAAATTTATCCCTTCAGCAAACTGCCATATTTTCATTTATGTTCAAGCATGGAAGCCTGGCTGCGCGGGACAAACTTTGACAAGACTTTGCAGATGACTGATTGCGATGAAGGCGAGGTAGTGCGTTATTTCAGGATGAGTGTGCAGGTCTTAAGGGAAATCTCGCAGGCGCCGATTGCCTCCTATCTGCTTAAGGACAAAATAAAAGAAACTATCCGCGTTATAAACCGCGATATTGTTGACGCCGAAAAACAACTCCGCGAAGGCTAACCTAGGGACGGTTCTCAAACTAAAGCAGAAGTGTCCCCCTATCTTTTGTTCGCCAAGGTATTAGTATTACTGGCGTAAGAGAAGGGACAGTTTAGCTTTGTTTTGAGAACCGTCCCTGCTTAGATTTGAGATAATCGGCGAGGATATCTTTGTGGTCAAAAGCAAAATTGAGTTTCTTTATTTCAACCGGCTTGATAATCTTTAAACCCGCCGCATCATCTCCAGCCTTAGGGCTTCCTTTTGCTTTAGCGGTAAAAACCGTCCCGATAGTATGGAACCTGGGGTCGCGCTGCGGATTTGAATAAGTGTGGAATTGTTTTATCCCGGTTAAATCCAGGTTCGTCTCTTCTTTTGCCTCTCTTTTTACCGCCTCCTCAAGGCTTTCTCCGTAATCCACAAATCCTCCGGGAAGAGCCCAGCCAAAAGGCGGGTTGCTCCGCTGGATAATCACTATCCCTTCGGGCAATTCAATAATCGCGTCCACCGTAACAAAAGGTCCGCCGGATAACTTTGTAGTCACATATTCCAGATAGCCTAAAACACCTTTATTAAAAACCGTAAACGCCTCCCGGTCATAAAGGCAGAAAATAATCTCTTTTAAAGCAGTGTCTTCCTCACGCAGGAGTTTTAATACTTCCTGTGCCATAATCTTCGCGGAAGCCAAAAGAGGGAAACCTCCCGTGCCGCATCCTAAAGCCGGAAAGACTATAGAATTAATCTTCAACTCCACAGCCAGCTTTAGGGAATTCCTGCAGGCATCACGAATCATTGTTTCATCAGTCTTAAAATCCATACCCATGGTCGCCGCGTGTATTACGTATTTTGCCGCCAGCTCTCCGGCGGAAGTAGCAACCGCTTCTCCGATTTTTATCGGGCCTTTTTTAAGGGCTTCCTCTTCAATGACCTTACCGCCTTTTTTCTTGATTACCCCGGCGACCCCACCCCCCATCAAAAGCTTATTATTAGCGGCATTCACAATAGCATCCGCCCTTATTTCAGTAATATCCCCAATCACCACCTTAATTTCCGTATTCTTAATTTTCATA
>Ga0172375_10000205_pt1 | contig 92625 bp, 91 predicted proteins | sample LakKiv1m_FD_114537 | JGI IMG/M metagenome (GOLD analysis project Ga0172375, IMG submission 114537) | Freshwater microbial communities from Kabuno Bay, South-Kivu, Congo - kab_092012_11.1m | ecosystem: Environmental > Aquatic > Freshwater > Lake | place: Democratic Republic of the Congo...
AAAAAATACATTGAACGGCAAAGTAAATTCGACAAAGGATTCGATATCACTAAAGAATTCTCATGAGTCGCGGAGCAAAGGAAACCCCGTACGACCAAAGGGAGTGCGGGGAGGACGTCATTTGTAAAAGCATAAACTGCCAGCTAAGCTGGCGTGCGCATCGAATGTGAAATTATATTGTTGCTTTCCTATTTAGAATGCCGAAAAAAAATCGGCTGCATAAAAAGAGTAAATTTAGAACTAAATAGTTACATATGATATAATTTAAATATGAGCCTGGAAATACCCCAAAACTTCAGAGAACTCACAAAGAAATACGCACCGGAAGAGCGCCAGAAAACCGCAAAAGAAATTTGGTCTTTGCGCGCCAATCATTTTGAGCGTGTCCGTTTACTTGAAGATAGGATCGGGCATTTAAAAAATAACATGGAAATTGATGCAGATGAAATTCAAAAATTACAGGAAGAATGTAGCACCATAGAACAAGAAATTTCACAGCTTCGTGATTCAATATTTCATCGACTATTCAAAAATTCTCAAATCCGTGAAAAAGAAAAGGAGCTTCATTCTGCTGGCAAACAAGCAATCATCTACGAAGACAAGTATGCCGAACTCTCAAAACAATTGGAAACGCTGGAAGAAACCCGAGCAGACAAAAGCCAGCTTCAATCTGCCCGCGGCATTTTAGACAATTTCTATGAAAATCAACTGAAATTTTACCCAGAATACGTAAAAAAACATCAAGAAGAGCTCGAACATAAAGAACAAGAAAGAATAGCGAATGAACGTGCGGAATCAATCGAATCTGTTATTGAGGATTATGATGTCTTTTTTATTCATGCCATCCATCCTAATCTTGTTCCTGGTGAAAATTCCATGCTTGAAGAAGATACCGACTGGCAAACAAAACTCAAAATTACAATTGGATTTGCGCCAACTCTTTCGGTTTCCTCTGTTAAAAAAGGTGATTATCCAAATAATTTTTGGGCGCACTTTGGAGTAGTGTTGAAAAAAGGAACAGTTGAGAGCGCATATAGCGGCGATGGCGCCACAGTGGCATACGATGCCGACACCCGGCAAAGTTATCACAAAAGTACCGATAATTTAGCTGAACAAGTTCGAAAGGCAATACAGCGGACTGACCCCGGAAGCCGTTATAATGAATTTTCAGTTAGCAATCCAGAAATAGCCGGCCTTTTCGTATTTCCGTTGGGAAGTAATGAGAAAAATGACCGAGAGTTGAGAACGCCATCGCACCTCGATGTTTTTCATGAAGCAAAAAAACTCAATATGCCAGTTTTTATTTTTTCTAACGGAACATTTGAGTCCGCTCGTTATGACAAAAGAAAACAGACGTATGTTGCCGAGAATAATCCGATAGACCCAAAAGATGTACTCGATATGTCCCAAGCAGTTTCTGAAGAAACGCGTGTCATGGCTCGCGAAGAAATATTAGCTGATTCTCCTTTTAAAATGCACAAGGCAGGTAAAGAGGCTTATGAAGATTTTTCGTGTTTATTAAGCTACGCGCAAGGCAGGGAGATGTTCACTGGTCTCTATCTAAGCCAAAATAAGATATCCGGAAAAGAAATAGTGAACGTTAACGGAAAGCCTGTCAGAACAATCTGTCGATTTCCTAAACCTGGATTTGTCAACCATATGTACTCATTGGAAAATGGCAGTGTTTTTGTCGACCGGATTAGAAAGGGGAAAGTCGATTTTAGTCTACCCATAACATCTACGGAATATAAGAGAAATGACTATATTCAAATTGGCCACAATACGTTTCGACTTGGCAATGTAGCAGGCATTCGCGATTATACGCGGCTGATGGAAGAAAAAATTACACAACTATCCACGGAAATTAAAACTTCAACAGATGAAAAAATTCGTTTATTAAATAAAAATATACTGAGACGTTTAGCATCTCACTGTTTGGGTTTTGCTGAACAGGCAGATTTTCTTGGTGACAAACAGGCTGCTGAAGTTGCCAGGAGAGTTGCCTTGCAAATTATGAATATCAATGACTTTAAGAAACTAAGTGATAAACGTCTTGGACCAAACGGAGAAATGCGCATTACAAAAGAAGATCTATATCACACAGACAATAAAGCAGGCTGAGAATATGAAATTAATGACTAAAAAAGATTATGAGAAACTTTTAAAAGGACCACTGGGGCGGTATTATAAAGGACGATGGGAATATTTCAAGGAAGTCATTGAGCTGATCAAAAACGAAAAGATAGAATCTGTTATAGAAATCGGACCCGCCCAAGAAACAATTGTAAAAGGCTGCGACATTATGATTAAGCCCGAGCAAGATTTGTGGGGCAGGCCAAAAACGAAGGCGCCGAATGAATATTTGCATGATGCGACTGAAAAACCTTGGCCGATAAAAGATAAGCAGTATGATTTACTGATAGCTCTTCAGGTTTGGGAGCATTTGGACAATAAGCAAAGCCGAGCTTTTCGGGAAGTGATGCGTGTAGCAAAAATGGCTATACTAAGTTTTCCTTATATGTGGGATTGCCCAAAAGAGAGTCGCAATTATCCCGCTCATCACATGATTGACGAAGAACTTATTGGAGACTGGACATTGAATATGAAACCGGAAAAAATTATAAAAATTCCCAGAACCGGTCCGGAAATAAGCAAGGGTCCGAGAATAATATACTTTTGGAAGTTTTTTGACAGCGCCAGAGAAGATCAAGAACAAGATAAATAAAAAGAAACTATAAAAGTGAGTAAAGTGCTGTGCACGGATGGGTGGTCCGGATTCACATCAAATTTAAAAGGGCGGGATGCTTTTCGAAGCGACTCGCCCTTTTCCTTTTAAATGATGGGATAATCTCCCGTAAAACAGCCGTAGCAGAAATTTTCTCCGGCTGCTTTTTTGAGGGATTCGAGAGGAAGATAAAGCAGTTCATCCGCTCCGATGAATCTCCTGATTTCATCAATGGAGCGTTTATTGGCAATGAGCTCCTCATCAGCCTTGATATCAATGCCATAAGGGCAGTATCCGATGAGGGGCGGGCAGCTCACGCAAAAGGTTATACTTTTTGGCTTGCACCCTCTTGCCATAGAAACCGTTTTTTTGCTGGTTGGCCCTCTTACGATCGAATCATCGGCCAGCGCCAAATCCTCGTCTTCAATGAGGGATCGGATCGGGCTTAGTTTGAGGCGCACCTTATTCGAGCGCTTCGCTCCGTCCGGAGAAATGAAAGTCCGGGCGGTATAGTGGCTTCTCACCAGAGCGCGGCGATGGGGAATTTTCAACGTTTCGGCCAGTCCGTCCGCGAAATAGTTGGCCGAATCGGGTATCCCGACCACGCACGTTGGCTTGAACGAATATGCGCGACCATGCTCTTGTCCGAGCTGCATACGAAATTCGAAACCGTCGCGTCCGAAGATTTTTGAGTCCGGACGGCCGAAATATATGAGTTCGAAAACGCAAGGCCGTAGAATGGCCTTGGGGAACGGCCTGAGGGAGTTTAGTCCCTCCGCATTGATGACAACTACTTCGCCTGGCTCCACATCGCGCAGATATCTGACTCCATGGCTCTTCTCGACAAAGCCGAAAGCGCATGTCTCGGAAGAGATGACATAGCCGTGATCGAATGTCGCAAGGGACAAGGGGCGGAATCCGTGAGGATCGCGGGCGGCAATGATCTTATTCTCATTCATAATGAGAAGAGAATATGCTCCCCGCACGCAGCTCAGGCATTCAATAACTGCCGAAACCAAGTCCGCCTTTTTAGAAAGCGCGATATATCCAAGGATTATTTCCGAATCTGAGTCGCTCTGGAAACTATATCCTCTTTTCATCAGATCGGCCCTTTGGCGTTCGCTGTCGAGCAGAGTTCCATTATGGGCGATGCCCACAACGCCATGCCTGGTGTCTCGGACGAAGGGCTGCAGATTGTCAATAGTTGCGACCGAACCGGCGGTGGAATAGCGGTTATGGCCGATGGCTTTGTTGGAAATTATGCGCGAAAGGTGGTCATTTTTGTCAAAAAAATGCCTGACGGAACTTTCGCTGGTTGAGATTCTCCTTGAATGTATTGGATGCTTTTCACCAGAAGCATTGGCAATCATAACGCCAGTGCCTTCCTGTCCTCTGTGCTGAAGGCCCAGAAGGCCGTCATGCAAAATCGGCCCGATTTCAACGGTCTTTTCCGACCAAATGCCGAAAATTCCGCACATAAATGCCTCCTCTTTTCATCGCGAAAATCGCGTGATTATTCTGGCGGGACTGCCGATGTTTCGGTTAATTTATAAGCTTATGTTTTAAAGAACGCATAAAAAACAAAAAAACTCGTTCCTGAAATGAGCGATTGAACTTTCATTTTTTGTTTTGCTGTTTGGATGATTCAATTTTATAGAACTAACGGCTGACCGTCAATTTTTTTTGTCTGATTCCGGATAGCGGCGGACTGATTGCATCTTTACCGTAATTTTAGTATAATTAAAATGAAAATCTGATCTAGTTTTCGGTGATTATGGGAATATTTTCTAAAATATTTAGTCGCAGGCGCAGCGCAGGCTATGCGCTGGCTTTGGATATTGGAACGGAGGTTGTCAAAGCCCTTGTTTTTAAGATTGATGAAGAATCGGAAAAGGGAATAGTAACGGGAGTGGGGAGAGCACGACAGAAATTGGGGGATATGCAATCAGGAGCGGTCAGTGACATCTCCGGGGTGGTGCGCGCCTGTGAGGAAGCGATTGCCACTGCGGAGGAGATGTCGGGAGCGAAGAGAGTGGAGCAAACCATAATGGGAATCGCGGGCGAACTGGTAAAAGGCTCGACAACTACGGTTCATTATGAAAGGCTCAAGCCGGATCTTCGAATAGACCTATCCGAGCTGAAAAATATCGTCCAAAAGGTCCAGTGGAAAGCTTTTGACCGAATTCGCCAGCAATTGGCTTGGGAGACGGGACATAGTGAAATCGACGTGAAACTGATCAACGCGGCCATTGTCGATGTGCGCATAGACGGTTATCGGGTCACGAATCCGCTTGGCTTTCAGGGCAGGGATGTTTCTATCGGAGTTTTCAACGCTTACGCCCCGATGGTTCATCTGGGGGCATTGCAGAAGATTGCGGAGGAACTTGACCTTGATCTTTTGAGCATTGCCGCCGAACCATATGCTGTTGCCCGCTCGATGGGTCTCGAAAACACGGTTGATTTCAGCGCTATTTTTATCGATATTGGGGGTGGAACGACGGACATCGCCGTAGTCCGAAATGGAGGACTGGAAGGGACGAAAATGTTTGCCCTGGGAGGGCGCGCCTTTACCAAGCGCTTAGCTCAGGAACTCAACATAAATTTCAATGAGGCAGAGCAGCTGAAAATTCAATACGGCCGGGGGCAGGTCGGAAAAGATTTGGCCTTGAAATTGGAAAAATTGCTTGCGGAAGATTGCCAGGTATGGCTCGACGGAGTAGAGCTTTCGCTGGGCGAATACGCTGAAGCGGATCTTCTTCCCCCGCGCATTCTTATGTGCGGAGGAGGATCGGCGCTTCCCGGGATAAGAAAAGCCCTTTTAGGCAAACAATGGGTAAACAACCTTCCTTTTTCGAAGCATCCGAGTGTAAATTATTTGCAGCCGAAAGACGTAGCTAATATCCAGGACAGCACGGGACTTCTCCGTGATCCCCAGGATGTGACACCGATGGGGCTGGCCAACCTTGCGCTTGATCTCGTTGGAGAGGAAAAAGTTTTGTCGAGCATGCTCCGGCGGGCGGTAAAGATGATGCAAAACTAAAATCACATAGCACATAGCATGGAACACATAACACTAAACAAGTAAATGCGTTTAGCGTTCTGGGTGGAAGCATATAAAAATTTTGCATTTTGATTTATAATTTTTGATATTTTATTGTGTCCCACAAAACACTTTACATCGACATAGACGAGGAAATAACTTCAATAGTCGACCGGGTTCGAAAAGCCCAGGCAATTGAACTTATTGTCGTCGCTCCCAAAAGAGCTCTTCTTCTGCAAAGCTTGGTGAATTTGAAATTGCTCAAAAAAGAAGCGGATCGGAGAAAAAAACGGATAATGATCGTTACGCAAGACCGAATTGGGAAAAAATTGATTGAAAAAGCGGGGATCTTAGTCCAGGGCAAAATGGACGATTCGATGGCTGATAATTCGGAAGCAGAGGAATATGTTTCAAGCGGCAATAGGACTGGTCTGAATAATGAAATTTTGGAAGATCTGGCGGAAGAAAAAGATCAGCTGGAAATTGGATCCGATCAATATTTTGACGATCCCTCCGAGAAAAATGCGGCAAACCCGAATAATATAGGGGAAATCAGTTTTGGCGATAAAAAAGAATCAAAACAGCAACATGAAAAAGAGCCGCAGACAGGCGAAAGGCCGCCAGAAAAAAAGGAAAAGGGGCGAAAAGGATTCAGGATATCAGACATCGTGGCCGGCCCCAAAGGCAAGACAAAAAAAGCAGTAAACAAATTTGCAAAAATTCCTGCGAAAAAAACCGAAAGCATAAGCCAAGAATCACCTGCTCCTTACCGACAAAAAAACATACAGACCGATTTGGGCGATAAAGCCGATAAATATTTCGGAGAAATTTCCAGTTCCCCGTCCATAACGACCCGCCGGGAAGAGAAAATAATCAAGACCGAAAGAGTAAGGGGAAAATCCGGACGCTATTTTGCTTTTTTTGCGATAGTATTCGTTATCCTTGGGATTGTAGCGGGAATCTATTTTTATCTGCCGAAGGCCAATCTAGTTGTTTATCTGGAAGATCAGGAGAAATCCGTTTCCGCGAGCGTAGAAGCCAACGCGGAAGCCGGCGGAGTTGAAGGAGATAAAAATATCATTCCGGCCGTAATGGAACAAATTGTCAGAGAAAAAACCGGAGAGTTTGACGCGACAGGAAGCAAAACCGGAGCGGGAAAGGCCGGCGGCAAGGTTGTCATATACAACGAATTCAGCGGTGATAACCAGCCCTTAGTAGCGACAACCCGCCTCGAAACGAATGACGGAAAAATTTTCCGCATCACAAAAAATATTATTGTCCCGGGTATGACAAAAGTCGGAACGGAAACAAAGCCAGGCGCTATCGAAGCGGACGTTGTGGCCGATAAGCCTGGATCGGAATACAATATCGGGCCGGAAAGCTTCAAAATAACCGGATTCAAAGGCGGTCCGAAATACGAAAAGTTTTATGCGAAATCAACTAAAGAGATGACCAGCGGATCCAAAGGAGATGGATTGATAGTTTCCTCTCAGGACATAACTGCAGCCAAGGAAAATCTGACAGCCGAGGCTAAAAAAGAAGCGGCTCAGGAGCTTGTCGAAAATATACCGGAAGGGCGTAAAATCTTCGAAGACACCGTTGTCACGGAGGTGGAAGATACTTCCTCTTCGGCAAGTGTTGGCGCGCAGGCGGAAAAATTCAGTTATACGGTAAAAATAAAGGCTAAAACACTTTCTTTTTCAGAGGAAGATGTGAAAGATGTCTTGAAAAACAGCCTGGCTAAAGAAGGGAGCGGAACCGACGGCGCAATTTTCAATAAATCGCTAAATTATATTCTTGTTGAAGAAGATACCGAGAAGGGATTCGCCAAATTTGAAGTTAAGGCGGACCTGAGTTTTCTCAGCGATGTCGACGGCGCAAATTTCAAAAGAGGCATCCTCGGAAAAGATTCCGATGAAATACAAGTGATTGCAAAAAGTTACCCGGCGATAAAAAAGGTCGATGTGAATTTCTGGCCCTTTTTCGTAAGTCGCGTGCCTCTTTCTGAAAAGCGAGTAAGTATTGAAATGAAGTAAAAAGGCCGGATTTAATCATCAGATTGACAAAATATCATACAATTGATAAGATGTCTTAGTGGTTAACAGGCTAATTCAGGGTATTTTTTATGCTAAAAATCAGGCTAACGAGATTGGGAAAAAAGAACAACGCTTTTTTCAGGCTGGTAGTGGCTGAACATACCGCGCCTATCAAAGGACGCTTCATCGAAGCTGTCGGTTTTATAAATCCCCATGCCAAAGAAAAAAAACTGGAAAAGGAAAGAATCCTGCATTGGATTGAAAAAGGCGCGAAGTGTTCGGATACAGCGCATAACTTACTTGTGAGAGAAGGTATCTTAAAGGGCCCGAAAAAGGCTGTTAAAATGAAGAAGAAAGCCGAGGAAAAGAAGGAAGAAAGTCCAAAGAATGACGCGGAGAAAAGCAATGCCGAAAAAGTTGAAACTGAAGAAAAGCCAAAAGATGCTGTTGAAGAGAAAAAGAAAGAGGAGACAAAAGGCGATGAAAAACCCGAGATAGCTGAGGCTGAAACGCCGAAAAAAGAAGAGAAAGCAGAAAAAGAAGCCGAAGATAAAACGCCTGATGCCAAAAAAGAAGAAGCAGCTTAAGCAAACAGAAGATTACAAAATTCAAATATCCGGTCCGGCTAAGACATTCGCGATTTGACGCGTTTGTTTTTATTTTTCGGAAAAAAAATTTCCGATGGCCCGGTAAAATATGACGAATGGCTTCAAAAACCGATTTGACAAAATTATAAATTTGTATATAATATTAATCAGAATTCGGAGAAGGTGGCGGGCAAGAATGAAAAAAGGTCGATGCCGGAAAAGCCAATTTCCGAACACTAATAACCTAAATCAGAAAAGATGGAAAGAGATCAGGAATTTGTAGAGTATGTCGTGAAAGCTCTGGTAGATACACCAGATGCCGTCAAGACCAACCGAATTATCGATGAAAGAGGCGTTCTCATCACTTTGGATGTAGACGCAAAAGACATGGGCATGATCATCGGTCGGGAAGGCGCGACAGCGAAAGCTATCCGAACACTCCTTCGCGTTGTCGGAGCAAAAAACAACGCTCGAGTAAACCTCAAAATCAATGAACCGGAAGGTTCGCAAAGAGGCGAAAGGGCTGACAGAAGCGAACCGAAGAAGAGTATTGAAGATGTCGTCAATGATATCAATGTCTAGTTAGGGTCTTTTGACCCTTTATCTTGGGCAAAAACCGTGCTAATATACAGGCGCGGTTTTTGTTATACTTTTTATGGAGAAAACATTTGTAATTCAAAGTTGCAAAATAAAAATTCGAAATAACCCTTTGGTTTTTCATCCATCGCCGCATGGAACGAGGGCTCTTGGAGAAAATATCGAAATATCCAAGGGAGAAAAAGTCTTAGATGTCGGGACAGGTAGCGGAATATTAGCGATTTTGGCAGCGAAGAAAGGGGGTATTGTTTTCGCTGTTGATATTTTGGACGATGCCATAAAATGTGCGAAACATAATGCCTTACTGAATCTTGTAAATATCCGCTTCATAAAAAGCGATTTATTCGCGAAGGTGCCAAATAAAAATTTTGATGTCATTGTTGCGAATGTTCCTCAGGAATTGCTTTCGCCAAAAATCATAAGGAACACAAAAAAGGAAATCGTGATCGGGATGCATGGGTTTGGCGATGGTTCGGCCATTCTCATAAGGACACTGAGACAGGCGAAAAAATTCATGACATCCAAAACGCGTCTTTTTGTGGTCGTCTATACTATGAGTGGGTGGCGGAAAAGCCTGAAAGTTATTTTGAAGAATTACGATGCCCGTCTCCTCGATTTGTTTTCAGGTGAGGTTAAGAATTTTGTTTATAATGATTTAGGCTGGTACAAAAAAAGGTCAGAACTGGGATTATATGCAAAAGGTGGAAAATACTGGGCGGATTTATTCGTATTCGAGCTAAAATTAAAAAGCCGAGTGAGATAGTTATGACCTTTCATATCATAACAATTTTTCCAGAGATTTTTGAATCGTATTTTAAGTACGGTGTTTTGCGAAGGGCTATCCAAAAAAGAATAGTCAAAGTTAAAATTTACGACCTTCGAAATTTCACGGACGATAAACACAGAACGGTGGATGATACAGTTTGCGGTGGAGGCGCCGGCATGCTTTTGAAAGTTGAACCGATTTGGCGATGCGTCGAGGCGATCAAGAAAAAAATATCTCCTAAAAACCGGAAGACGCACACAATCCTTTTTTCCGCCAAAGGCAAAAAATACGATCAGACAAAAGTAAAGCGGCTGAAAAAATATACGGATATTATTTTGATTTGTGGACGGTACGAAGGCGTTGATGAAAGAGTGGCGGAACATATTGCCGATGAAGAAATATCCATCGGAGAATATATTCTTACCGGTGGTGAAATTCCAGCCATGATTATCGTCGATTCCGTATCGAGATATCTCCCAGGAGTCTTGGGAAATAGTAATTCTTTCCGTGGTGAATCTTTTTCAAAAAAAGGATATCTTGAGTATCCGCAATACACAAAACCAGCTGAATTCCGGGGCTGGAAGGTGCCGGAGGTGCTGTTAGGCGGGAATCATAAGGAGATTGAAGCATGGAGGGATAAAAATTCTAAAAAGTAATTAGTAATTAGTAATTTGGATTTTCCATAAAAAGTATTCCAATTACAAATCACCGGTTATGAATCATATTTTGTTTCTATGAAGCAAAAAAATCAAAAACCTGATCAAATTCTTTCCATTACCACGTTTGCCCTTATTGTTTTCGGATTGGTGATGATCTCTTCGGCGGGAGTAGCCATCTCTCAGCACCGTTTTGACGACAGCTACTATTTTTTCAAACACCAGCTTTTTTTCGGGGTCTTGCCGGGTCTCGCGCTGATGTTTTTCGTGCAAAAAATTGATTACGGCTTCTGGAGAAAAATATCTTTGCCATTTTTTGTCATAAATCTGGCACTTCTCGTTTTGGTTTTTATTCCCGGGTTCGGGCTCAAATTCCAGGGAGCCAGCCGATGGATAACGCTTGGTCCATTTTCTTTTCAGCCGTCGGAAATGCTCAAATTATCGTTGATTCTTTATCTATCGGCTTGGCTGGAGAGCCGCCGCGAAAAGAGAACCGATTTGTTCGAAGGGTTCATTCCTTTTTTGGCGATTGTGTCAGTTGTCGGATTTTTGATCATCAAACAGCCGGATATGGGGACTCTCGGCACGATTGTGTTCATCGCGATGTCGATCTATTTTCTCTCCGGCGCGAAAACGGCGCACATCGCGGCTATGATCGGCATGGGAGTGGCTGCGTTTTTAGCCCTTATAAAATTCGAATCATATCGAATGGGCCGGCTTCTGGTATTTCTTCATCCTGAGCTTGATCCCCAGGGGATCGGATATCAGATAAATCAGGCGCTTTTGGCCATCGGTTCGGGCGGTATTTTCGGGCTTGGCCTGGGACACAGCCGGCAAAAATTCAACTATTTGCCGGAACCGGTAGGCGATTCCATTTTTGCCATAATTTGCGAAGAAATCGGAATGATCGGCGCAGTTGTTCTCATCGCCCTTTTTGTAGTTTTTGCCATGCGCGGGCTGAAAATTGCCAAAAAAGCACCCGATACATTCGGACGGCTAGTTGCGGTGGGGATCACTTCCTGGATAGTTTTCCAGGCGCTTATCAATATTTCCGCCATTAGCGGAATCATTCCCCTGACGGGCGTGACGCTGCCGTTTGTCAGTTATGGCGGGACGTCGCTTGCATTCTCGATGGTTGCAGTCGGAATTTTGTTGAATATATCCAAGAAATGTGAGAAAATATAAACAGAACTCTCACGCTTGGCGCATTTCTTTGTCAGAACCTCCGCGCCTCGCTCGACGTATCTTATGATACGCCTCACTTCTGTGCTCGGTTCTTTCGTGAACTGCACTCAAGCGAGTGAGTTCTAAGCGTTGGTTTTGATGAAATAAAATATGAAAATTGTTCTAACCGGCGGGGGAACGGGAGGCCATATTTTTCCCATTCTTGCCGTAGTTCGAAAAATCAAAGAAATGGTTGGCGAAAGCGGAGAGCTGGAATTTCTTTTTTTGGGTCCGGACGGGGAGCTGGAGAGGGAAGTCATGGACAAGGAATTCATTCCGGCAAAAAACATCCAATGCGGGAAATTTCGCCGTTATTTTTCGCTGAAAAACATACTCGATTTATTCAAAGTTCCGGTTGGTTTTATCCAATCCCTATGGCACCTTTTGGTTTTTATGCCCGATGTGGTTTTCGCCAAGGGAGGATATGCCAGTGTTCCTGTAGCCGTTGCGGCATGGATATACCGGATACCGATCGTGATCCATGAATCGGATATTATGCCGGGACTCGCTAACCAGATCATCTCGCGCCTAGCCAAAAGAGTGGCGATATCGTTTATGGGTTCCGAAAAATTTTTTAATGAAAGAAAAATCTTTTTATCGGGCAATCCGATTCGCAGTGAGCTAACTGAGGGAAGCAAAGAAGAAGCCATAAGAATATTCTCGCTAAGTCCGGAGAAAAAAACCATATTGGTGATGGGAGGCAGCCAGGGCGCCAGGATTATCAATCATGCGGCTTTGCAAATCCTCCAAAAAGCCATGAAAAAATGGCAGATCATCCACCTTACCGGAAAAAATGAGTATGATTCAATCATACACGAAGCCGCGCAGCATGGCATCAAAGCCGGCAGGGAAGGATACCACCCCTTTCCGTTTTTGGGAGAAGAACTGCCGCATGCTTTTGCCGCGGCTGATCTTGTCGTCAGTCGGGCCGGAGCCAACGCCATTACGGAAATCGCGGCCAATGGCAAGCCCGCGATTCTAATTCCTCTTCAGGGATCGGCCAACAACCACCAGGAGCAAAATGCCTTTGCTTTTGCCCAAGCTGGGGCGGCGCTTGTCCTGGAGCAGGATAATTTGGGAGAAAACCTGTTTTATGAAAAGATAGAGGAGGTTATTGAAGATAAAGAGCTGGGGTACGAACTTAGCGAAAGGATAAAGAAATTTTATAATCCTAAAGCGGCGGAACAAATAGCTGAAGAAGTAATAAAATTTGCCAGTTGAGGCAAGACTCAACTTTATGATCGAATCACAATGCTGGAAAACGGAGAGAAAATAGGAGTTGCTCTCGGCGGAGGGACAATGAGAGGAATGGCCCATCTAGGGGTGTTGGAAGTCCTGGAAGAGAATAAAATTCCAATTGACATCCTGGTTGGTTGTTCAAGCGGCGCTATTGTTGCGGCGGCCTACGCATGCGGAAGGCTGAAAGAACTCAACGAAATCGCACTAACGCTTCAAAAAAAAGACCTTCGCCGAATCCTCGATTTCTGGATGACTGGCGAGGGATTGATCAAGGGCAGGAAACTGCGGTCTCTTTTTGATTACCTGACGGCCCATAAAAATTTTGATGATATTGTAGGATTGAAGCTGGCTTTCGTGGGAACCAACGCTTCGACCGGAGAAGAAGTGATAATAGACAAAGGGAGCATTGCCGCGGCGCTGGAAATCACGACGGCTCTTCCCGGACTTGCGTCTCTTCAGAGATACGAAGGGAAACTGGTTTTTGACGGAGGAACGGCCATGCTGGTTCCGGCCAAGTCGGCTTATGACCTGGGGGCGGATAAAGTTATCGCAGTAGACGTAAGCGTCAACCGGAGTCTTGTTACCAGAGTGGTGGGAAATTTTCGCAAACTGATGAGGGATACGCGGCTGGGAAAGATGGCAAAGCCTGTTTTCTGGATGCAGGAAAAAATACTGAATCTCAGCGAGCAGCGATTTTTGGGAAAGGCCAGGGAAGTCATGAAAAGAATCTACCTTTTGGATGACTACGAAAAGCATAAATTCAATTTTATCGAAGCATATCTGATCGGCCTCAAAGCCATCAGCAAGGATTATAAACGGGGGCTTTTTGACGATAACGACTGCGATGTGGCGATACACCCGGATGTTCTCGGAATCAGCCGGGGCGATGTTTCTCACGTTAGGGAGATGGTAAATGAGGGCAGAGAAGCGACAAAAAAGGCTCTGGGGGAAATAAAAGATTTACTGACCTCGTCCTAGTCAAGGAATATTTTTTTATACTTATGCTTGATTTCTCAAAAATTCACAAAATATACTTCATCGGCATAAAAGGCTCCGGCATGGTAGCCTTGGTTGAAATTTTGCATCGGAAAGGCTTTGAAATTACCGGCTCTGACACGGAAGAAAAATTTTTCACCGATGATATTCTCAAAAAAAGGTTATGCATCAAATTTTTCGAGGGGTTTGATGCGGATCACATCAAGGGCGATATCGATCTGGTCGTCTACTCCACGGCTTATAATGAAAAAAACAATGAAGAGTTCAAAGCGGCGGTTTTCAAAAGGATCGAGATGATTTCCTATCCGGAAATGCTGGGGCTCCTGTTCAACCAGAAATACGGGATTGCGGTTTGCGGCACCCATGGAAAAACAACCACGACCGCCATGCTTGCGGAGATCCTGAATAAATCCGATTTCGAACCGACGGCCGTGGTCGGATCGCAGGTGAAGCAGTGGAGAAGCTCGGCGCTGGTCGGACGCTCCGAATTCATGGTCATCGAAGCTGACGAATATCAGAACAAGCTTGACTATTATTGGCCGCAAGCGGCGATTCTCACAAGCGCTGATTGGGACCATCCCGATTTTTTCAAAACCTTCAAGGAATACACGGATGTTTTTTCCAAATTCATCCAAAAAATACCCCGCCATGGCTTCCTGGTCGTTTGCGGGGACCGGAGCGACACGCTTGAGATTGCGAAAGCCGCGAAGTGCAAAGTGATCACCTATGGCTTTGAAAAGGACAACAACATCAGGATCAAAAATTATGACCTGAAGAAAGGGAAGCAAATTTTCGAGCTTTGGAACGGAGATAAAGGTCTGGGAAAGTTCGAGATGGAGCTTCCCGGAAAGCACAACGTCCTGAACGCATCCGGAGCCGTTGCGATGGCTCATCAATTCAACGCGAAGGCGGAAAAGATCCAAGAGGCACTGGCGAAATTTGAAGGGACTTCGAGGCGCTTTGAATATATCGGCGAGCGAAACGGGGCCATTCTCATCGACGATTACGCCCATCATCCGGAGGAAATCAAGGCGACGCTCCGGGCGGCGCGGGAATTTTTTCCCAAGCACAGGATCTGGTGCGTTTTTCATCCCCATACATTCACCCGCACGAAAGCGCTCCTTTCGGAATTCGCCCAAAGCTTTGAAGATGCCGACCGGGTCATAATTCTCGATATTTACGGAAGCGCCCGGGAAGCGCAGGGAGGGGTGCATTCGGAAGACCTGGTCAATCTGGCCAAAAAATACCATCACAATGTCGGATATATTCCCAGCATAAAAGAAGTCGTCGAATATCTGGCGGATGAAATCGGCCAGGGAGATCTCATCATCGCCATGGGTGCGGGAAACGTTTGGGAAGTGGCGGAGAAGCTAAAAGAATAAATATTTTATATGACTGGAAAAAATAAAATGGAAAATAAATCATCAGTGCTTCACTTTAGAAAGTACGGACACAGCGCTGGGCAATATCAACATGAAAAAAATTTACAAAGTTTTTATGAACAAGAACGAAAGCAAGAGCGCTTCGGCAATGCAGCAGATCATATAAAACGAGTAATCTCCCTCATTGACAATATGAAAATAGATAGTGCACATCAGAATAATCAGGATCAAAAAAAATTACTCGAAAAGAAAAAAAATCAGGCAAAAGGACTTATGAATGAAGTTCTTAGAAAAACTGGGGAGTATCTTTCTGTTATCGCAAGAATGGCAAGCATTAAGGCTTCAAAAAGTGAATACGAATCACATGTCTACAGAAAAAAATACGAAGAAATAGATCAGCTCAGAAGAATAAACCACAATGCATTGATGTCAAATATAGATATCGTCAATCGTTTTATTCAGAAAGTTTTTGGCAAATCGGATGAGGAAAAAATAGAGGAATGGGAGAATGTTGAACTTAAAGCAGGTCGTCCAATTTTACATGCCGAGAGAGTTGATTTTCCGGAAAATATAATCGTTATAGACGGTGTTAATTTGTATGACAGAGACCAGGTGAGAGAATGGGCAGAACAGATTGGGATATCTCTTTCGGAATTAAAAAACGGGCTCTAGCAAGTATCGCCAAAAGCCCGTTCAGCCGCCCATCCGAATAAGTTCCAGGTAGGCGGGTCGGACGATTTTTTCATAGAAATCCTTGTCATCATCAATGGTGGGAATTAAGTGAATCCTCATCGCATCGCGGATGTTCTTCAATGATTTCCGGATCCCGTTTGGGATACTCTGTTTTGAGAGCAGCATCTCGATGTTCTTGCGAGTGATGGTGCCAGCCACTCCGATTATGAGCTCTCGTACACTTTCCATTTTCGGATCCATAACTAATTTCCGAATTGCCTCCTGGTAATCCATTTTAGTCGACTCCTCTGTATTATTTTAGGGATTTGCATTGTAGCTTATAAAAATAATTTTGTCAAGTAAGACAAAAAATAAACCCCAGGCAGGATTTTGATCCGGCCAGGGGTTTTTCGAATCGCCGTTAGGCTTTAGGCGAGGCCCATCTTTTTGAGAGCTTCGTCGCCTTTGTCGATTTTGGCTTTTTTCGTCCCTTTCTTTTTTTTGGTTTTTGCTTTCGGAGTTTCTCCCGGGATATAGAGAAGGGCGCCGCCGCGGGTTAACTTATTGACGACGATTCCTTTCTCGCTTAACTCGGTTGCCGTTTGTACCGGATCAAGATCAGGAAAATATTTCCGGAAGGCGGCGTTAAATCCCGAATAAACCGTATGGATGCCCTTGTGGGGCGGTTTCCGGAGATCTTGAATGGCTTGCAAAGTGAATTCGGCTGGGGAGATTTTCTTTCCCTCGGTTTCTTTTGGCTTAGCCGGTTTTCTCCCGCGCCTCGCCGGAACTTTTGCTGTCTCGGGAGAGTTTTCCTCCGTGGCGGTTTGCGCCTGCTTATGGAATATCACCCAGGTTGTTTTCAGCTGCGTGGTGATTTCCAGGCCGCAATCTTTTCTCTTGAAAGCGGCAATCAGCTCGTCCGTTTTCACGGTGCGGTCGAGCTCCATTTCGATCAGCTCTTTCAGAGTCTGGATATCCAGAATTTTCGTACTTTCTTTTTTGATAATCCGGATTGCCATTTGGCGGTATTGCTCCCGCAAGGTGAGTCGGGGCTTGCTCTTTGCTCTTTGCTGGTTTTTCATTCAGGCTTTCTCCTCTTCGGTTAATTTCAGGTCGCGGGCGCGCATTGCTCTCCATCCATCCCTTTTTTTCCTCAAGTTGGAGAGGCTTACGACGGTTCCCGGATCGGGGTCTTCTGTCTCCTTCCAATATGGAAAATTGAGGGAAAAGGTGATTGATCCGAGGACATCCTCGGATGTTGCCACGGCATAGCGCCCATGCCGGCCGCTGACAATTTTTTGAACTGTAGCTCGAACACTTCTTTTCTTTGCCACGAATATGCCACCTCCTTGATTGTTAAGATAGCTGCAAAGTAAGGAATAAATATCAGTTTTCTGTAGAAATGTCAACCCGATTAACCGTATTTTCTGCCAATATTGCCTTTGCATCCAAAAGGCTTTCCGCTGCATTTTTTGGCAAATTTGTATTTTCGTGCTATAATAGGCTCAATATGGATCATAGAGAACTAGCCAATTTAGGTCTTACGGATAAAGAAGCCAAAGTTTATTTGGCATCTTTAGAATTGGGGAAATCACCCGTGCAAAAAATTGGCCAAAAAGCGGGCGTGAACCGGGCAACGACATACGTGATTATCAAAGGAATGATGAAAAAGGGACTAATGTCGAGCTATCACGAAGACAAAAAACAATTCTTTTTCGCCGAATCACCGGAGAAGTTGAATATTCTTTTCAAAAATCAAGAGCAAGAGCTGAAGCGAAAACAGGAATATTTGGAAAAACTCCTGCCTGAACTCAAGGGATTGAATGTTTCAAAAGAGGGGAGGCCGATTGTCCGTTATTTCGAAGGAAAAGAGGGATTAAGAGCAATGGCTCACGAGCTTAGAGATGTTCAGCATGGGGATACGATGAAAATTATATATTCCCGGGATCTTCTTTCGAAGATATTTACTGACGAGGAATTAATTCAAATGGCGAGAAAAAGAGTTTCCAAGAATGCCAAAGCTGAAGTAATTGTTAATGACGATTTAGGAAAACTAAAGAATATTGATGCCGAATATTTTAAGATACCGAGCGGAAAGTATCCGATTACCTGCGACGTAGCTTTTTTTAGAGATAAAGTAAGAATTGCTACTCTTAAGGAGCCGCTTTTCGGTATTATAATTGAAAATAAGGAGGTTAGTGATACTCTAAAAATATTATTCAATCTTGCGTTTAAATATATCAAATCAGAAAAAAATAAAAAGGCCTGAGAGTAACTCCCAGGCCTTGTCTGAAGGTGTGCCGCAAGAACAAATTTTCCAATTTGGTTCTTTTGCGTTTTCCCCGATCTTGAGTTAGCGATTTCGCCAGTCATACTGCTTAGCCGCAGCCGTTCATGTATGTTTCCTCCTTTTTTCGATATATTTCGGCATCCGGAAAATTCCTACTAGGCTCCCTCGCCTCATTGAAAGCAGGCGAGGGGATTTGCCTTTCGGTTGGCATTAGATGCCCATAGTAGTCTCCGGGGTGAAGGGTTTTATGGTTAACCCCGCTGTTTTCACAGCAGAGAGACCTTGCCAAAGAACCCCCTATATTAGCAGATTGGAAAGGATTTGTCAATAGCGGTTAACAATATTCATAAGACGCTATATAAATGGCCTTGATTAAAGCCATTTTTTTGTTTTTGAGAGTTATTTAATATTGGCAAAAATATTCTGAAAAGTTGCCATTAGAAAAAAGTTTTCTTATATTAACATGATTAATAAGGCTATAATATAGCTTATATAAAGCATTATAACGTATGAATAATAAATATATGTTGATGACTATTGACAGAATGTTCAGCATCTGATATACTGGTCTGTCAAGTTGAAAATTCAAATTTTATCTTGACTCTCAACATCAAAAAACATTCAGCGAATATTCTCGGTTTCAAAAAACCTATTGGCCATAAAGTAATTTATAATACGGCTATATCAGGTTCAAAGAGCCGGGATCAAAATATCCGCTGATTGTTTCATCCGACGAACCTTAACAATTTTCCCTCACCAAAGCGCTTTATAATATGCGACATAGATTCTAGTTCACTAGAGAAATAGAATCTATGCGGATTTGTTTTTAGAGGACTTTGGTGAGGGACAAGTCCCTCATTTATCCCCGCCAGTGTTAGGGAGCTGGTTGGGAAAAATGAGGGAGAAGTCAGCCCTCTCTTCAGATTCCGCGGTGGATTCCACGGGAATTTGAGGAAAGTTCATATCGGAGGTGGCTTATGGGTAGAATTTTCCGGTTTCTGTTTGGCACTGGCACCAGAGCAGTCGTGACTTTGTCTGGTATCGGCGCGCTGTTAGTCCTGGGTCACTTCCGCCCGGACGTGATCCATAACGCCGTCTTCTGGGTCACGGATTGCATTGCCACTGCGCTCAACCGGCTCCTTGGAGCGATATTCGGCGGCGTAGGCGATGCAGCTCATCAGCACAGAGGTTTCTTCAAGAGCCTTTTCGAGATGATCCTGATCGCCGCTGTCATCATTTGGATGGTGCGGGGCGGTGCGAGATCAATTCTCGGAATTGGCAAGAAGAAGAAATAAGCTATGTGAGTAAAGGGGCAGGTTCGCCTCTCAAGCGCAAAAGTGCGCAAAGAACCCACGATAAGGCGACGTGTATGTTTCGCCTCTCTCTAAAGCATCTTCGCTTGCTCATGTAGGATGGAGATGCTTTAGAGGGACCCCTCCAAAACTTCGCAAGATTTGGACCCGCCCATATTCGGCGGGCAGGCAAAATTTTTACCGCGAAGTTTTTATTTTGCCTTGATAGCCAAAATGGCTACCGATCTTGCGGAGTATTGGAGGGGAAGAAAACTGAAGCGTGTCCGGCATTTGTTCGACGCCGGAGGCGCTCCATGGGAATGGCAGATCCCATGCTCGCGGTTTTCCCGGGAAACCGGTTATTGCGCGAATAGCGCAATACGCGAGAAAGGGAGATAGTCTCCTGAAAGGCTGAAAGCTTTTTTTAAGGTAATAGCTCGTAGCTATCCTTGACAAAGGCACGGCCTGTCTGCAAGTTGGAAAATCACCACGCCGGCCGCGTGAGTAATAATTCCAACGACTAGCTATCCGAGTATCTTCCCATCGGATTCGGGACGCCGATTAAAATAGCTAGGAAGCCCTTCACCCTCCAAAAGCTTGTAGCTTTCGGAGGCAAAAATAGCGGCAATGAGAACCTCCGCAAATGCAAAGGTTCTCCATAAAAGGTTTCCACGGGGTTTCCAGCCAACGACGAAAACCCCCTTCTAATAAATTTTTCTCGCGGCAGAGGAAGGTTTTTTAGAGGGATAATGGATAAACAAAAATCCAAAGACCTCGAGAGCAAGCTGCCCGAATTTTGCCAAACCAGAATAAACCTGGAAAAGGTAAAAACGGACAGCAGTCCTCTGGTAAGAAGGATTCTATCCTTCAAATCCCAGCCACGCCGGCTGTGGTCTAGAGAACAGGCTCTTGCATATTCCAGGCTCCGCAAGGAACTGGCATTTCTCGGGAACTGTATTTCCGTGAAGTGTCCAGCTCTAGCTGGGATACGAAAGTATCTCGCTCCGCGACGTTCCAGAAGGCTGGAGCGCCGGGCCTTGGCAAGACTGCAAGAGTCGGCTCGCCCTTAGGCTAGGGAACCGGTAGCCGTAGTCGGACTCCCGCTTAGGCCGACGAAAAAAAGATGAGTTTCGCAAAAGCGATTTTTCATCTTCGCGATTGCTCGCGAAACGGGAATAATCCTTTTGGACAATAACGGATAAAGCCAAAAGGTTGCGGTAAAGCCAAAAATCCTTGGCGCCTTTCGCGTGAAAGCATGGGCAATGGTTAGGAGGGAGATAAAAACTTCGCTCTCTCTAAAAATTTATAATAAATTTGTAAATTTTTAGAGGGTTCAGCCAGTTTCGCGGTGGTTTCCACGGGAGCTGGCGGTGTGAATAAATATTTCTGATGTGGAGGTGTCCGGATGGCGAAAGCTAAGCAGGTTCGCAAAGCCATCAAGGCCGTCTGCGTCGGGTGCGGGCAGAAAAAGGATTGCTTTACCGCTTTGCCTCTCAAAAAAGAGAACGGCGAGTGGAAAGTTGATCCCATCTGTCCGGATTGCCGGCGCGAACTGGTCGCGGCAGCCGAAGCTCAGAACACGAATGGCGGGAAAGTGGAGCTTGCGCTCTACAGCCTCGAAGCCTCGATCAAAGAGGTGGAAAGACGCAATAGCCACTCAGTTCTGAATCTCGGTGTTCTCCTGGATAAGGCCGTCAAGGCGAAACAAGCCAAGGCCTAATTCAGAAGAATAGTCCGAAGATGGCACTGGTGGGTTCCCCGTCCGACCACCAGCTCCCGATCACGTTCGAAGTGATCAATCCCAAGGGAGAAAAACAAGGGGATGCGCGGGAATATAAGACTGAATACCGCGAGAGAGAGCCTCTAAAACTGGAAGTTCTCAAAAACTTCGCTCTCTCAAAAGAATATCTCTACGAACTACGAAATAATACGAAAATACGAAAAAATTGTGGATATATTCTTTTGAGGGAAATTATATCAGGCAAAGAGGAGCAGGAATGAAAAAAATAATCCTTTTGGTCGAAGATTTGCCGGAAGAGCTGGAAAAAGCCAAATCCGTGATCACGGTTGCCGGTTTCAAGGCCGTTGTTGCCGGCAATCTCGAAGACGCTTTGCGGCTTTGGGAAAAACTGGGCAGCAAAATTTCCGGAGTCATCACCGATCTTCATTTTCCGGATAAAGAAGATTTCACGGAGCAGACCGGTCAAAGTCCGAATGGCCTCGTGGTCATAACAGAAGCTTTGCTGAAAAATACCCCGGTTTCGGTTTGTTCCAATATCGACCATCATTTTGCCGCCTATCTGAAAAATGTGGTTGGCAATCTGGAGAAGCTGACCGGCCGGAACATCCCATTCACTATGGACCGGAAAAACTGGCAGCTGGCTCTTGATGAGCTGGTGAAAATCATTCCGTAAAAAGGGGAAAAATATGGCAAAACTTCTGATTGTTAGTGATAGAAGTCTTTTGGGCCAAGTTTCGGCTCAGGTACTGCGCGAAAGCTTTGAAGAAGTGGTTGAGGCGCATCATGATTCCGCACTTGAGGTGTTTCTCGCCGAGGAACCGACCCACGTCTTCATTTTCGAGTATGAAGAACGCGGAAAAAAGGGAGAAAAATCCTGTCAGGGCATTCAGACCTGGAATGATTTGAAGAATTCCGCCGAAGTCGGACAAACCATGGTTCGGTGCGGATTCTCCCGCTGCGATCAGCCGGATTATATCCAGATGCCGTTTCGTATCGAGGAATTGCGGGAACGGCTGGGCATCAAAAAGTAAAGGAGGATTTATGCTTCCGATTTGCCTCACCCTTTCTGGAAACGGATACGTCCATCGGTATTATGAGGACGTCCGTCTTTCCTCCCAAAAGCTGAGAGGGATTGTGCCCCAGTGCACGATTTCAAACAGCTACCACGGAGCAGTCAGGTTTGAGTTTGGCGACGGGATTGCCAGGCTCATTCCGGAATGTTCCGGCTGGACCCTTTCCGGGGTGAAGCTTCGCTCCGGGACGGCGTACCCCATTTTTCCGGGAGCCACGGGGCTTCTCGGATGCGGAATGATCCATCTCGCTCTTCAAGTGGAATAAATCCGCATTGTGGCCGGAGAGCCTGGTTCAAAAACAGCTCTCTGGCCTCAAGTTATTGTCTGATTGAAATCCTAAGGAGGAAAACCTATGCAATGTCCGACTTGCGGTTCGGATGATTATGTTTCAAACGGAGTCGACGGCTACATCTGCATGGAGTGCAGTACCCAGTTTTTCAAGGAGTCGGAATGCGTCAGCTGTATTCCGGAAATGGTCGAGGAGTATGACATTATTGACGGCCAGTATGTCGTGATTCGGGATTTGGTCTGCATTTTTTGCGGAAAAGTTCTTATGAGAAAGATTGTTCCTTACGTTGAAGAAGAAGACGAAGAGTAAAAAAGGAGGGAGACGCAAAAAACTTCGCTCTCTCAAAAGAATATCTCTACGAACTACGAAATAATACGAAAATACGAAAAAATTGTGGATATATTCTTTTGAGGGAAAAAATCGAGAAAAAAGGAAAGAAAAAAATGGAAAATAATATAAGCCTGCAAGGATGGATTTGGAAAAATTTTTACAAGCATTACGGATCGGTAGCTGAAGAATTCGATGGCATCCGGGAAGATGCCGCCAAGGTCCGGTTCCTTGGTCGGCAGTGGAAAATGCTGGTCACGAGCATACCGCCCAATCCCCGTTTTGTTCCAAAAGAAGTCAGAGACAATTATGGAGAATTTATCAAGGGAATGAACGAAGTTTAAATATGCACGGGGAGGGTATCATATGGAAAATATGATGTTTGCGTTTGTTGCGTGGTTCGACTGGGCATTACCCTATATTTTTAGTATTATGGCTATGCTAGGCATCATTGCCGCGTTTATCGGTCGGTATTTCTATATCGAAGAAGATTGGCAACGCGAGGATGATGTTGTCCGACGGCTCGAAGAACGGCGCCGGAGAGAAAGACTGCAGAGGAGGGTATAGCAATGGACAAGCAAAAGAAAGCGCGGATCAAGGCGCACCTTCCGAAGGAGGCGCAAGCGGTGCTTCGCTCCCGTGGAGGAGCGCAGGGCACCGAGAAGGGGCAGCGCGGCTACGACCGCCTTGCCGAAAAACGGAAACTGAGAAACCTCATTTCCAACCACGAGCCAGCTCACAAAGAGTTGGCTTTTTTGATTGGGCGGGGTATTATTTGGATATGGACAGCATAACTCCGGAAAAAAGAAAAAAACGTTATTTGAAAAGATCTGACGATATGCTCGGGAAGCTCTATCTTATCCATCATATGCACCATTTCAAATCCGGAAAGGGCGCAGAACACGAATTGCACCACTGTTTTTTGTTTGAGAAGAAAAATATGGCGGGAAAAAAATATCCGGTGGTCCATATTGCGCTGAAAAATAAATTGTTTCATTGCCTGAAAGGTGATTTCGATGGAAAATTATACGACCATGCCAATAATGTTTTCGTGATTATTAGGAAAAAAATCAATGGAAAAAGAATATCAGCGATCGAAATTTGAAAAACCGCTGGAAAATGAGGGCGAAGGAGTGCTTCAGGTTGTAAATTCAGTAAATGTTGTCTCAGAAGAAGAAAATCAGAATTGGTCTCTGGAAGATCTCAAAGGCGCGATGCTGAAATCTTTTGAGATTGCCGGGCAAAAAGCGCTTGAAGAAAACCAGGGAACTGTTTTTGTCACTCTTTCCGGGGGAATTGATTCAACATTAGGGCTGGCAATTCTCCGCCAGAACTTTCCAGAAGCAAAAATTGTCGCTTTCACGATGGGAGGAAATGAAAATCATCCGGATGTCGTTCATGCGCGATTGGCGGCTGAAAAATTCGGCGCGCAGCATTGCGAAATTATTCCCAGCCAGGATGATATCCAGGAAGCGCTTGCTGATTATCAAAAAGAATTTCCGGGATCCGACACTAAAAAGGCGGTGGCCGATGGCGATTTTGATGTCTATTTCCTGTATAAAAAAATCGCCGCTATGTGTCCCAAACTGATGATTGCTTATGACGGAATAGACGAGCTGATGGGCGGATACTGGGGACATCGGAAGGGGAAATCTCTCGAAGAAAGAAAAAAAGCCTTTGCCCAGTATTGGCAAAGACTCATTCCTCATCATCTCCAGCCGCTTTTATCCACAAGCCAAAAATTTGATATCCGTCTCGTTTTTCCTTATCTTAACAAAGAATTGGCGCAGACGATCTCGGAAATTCCCGTTTCCGAGAGGGTGTCGGATGAGGTCGGAAAGTTGCCAATGAGGGAGCTGGCCAGAATGTTCGATGTGCCGGACGAAATCATCAAAAGATCGAAAAGGGGGCAAGTGGGGATGCTGGAAGTAAAAATCTAGAGTTTTATGGAATAATTTATGAAAATCAGGAAAAACGTGAAATTGGCACCCTATACAACTTTCAAAATCGGCGGACCGGCGAAGTTTTTTTGCGAGGCGGGGAATGAAGGGGAAATTTCAGAGGCATTTCGGTTTGCGAAGGAAAAAAAATTGCCTGTTTTCATTTTGGGCGGGGGAAGCAACGTTTTGGTGAGCGACCAGGGATTTGGCGGATTGGTAATAAAAATAAAGGACTTACGATTTAAGATTTATGATCTGCGAATAGAGTGCGCGGCGGGGGTTATGTTGAATAAGGTCGTGAATGAATCCGTCAAAGCGGGCCTTACCGGCCTCGAATGGGCTGCCGGAATTCCGGGGACGATTGGCGGAGCGGTGAGGGGGAACGCGGGGGCGTTCGGAGGAACAATGGGCGATACGGTTGAGAGCGTCAGCGTGTTAGACAGTGAAGATTTGCGATTAAAGATTTTTGATTCGCGAAGATGCAAATTTGAATATCGGAACAGTGTATTCAAGCAAAATTCGAATCTGATTATTTTGTCCGTGAAATTGGGATTCAAGAAAGGAGACAGGAAGAAAAGCCAGGCGCTGGTACGGGAAATTTTGGCAAAACGCAAAAAAAGCCAGCCCGAGTTTTCAAGTCCCGGGAGTTTTTTCAAAAATCCCGTTGTAAAAAATAAAAAACTGATCGAGGAATTCGAGATCGATACGGGAAAGAAAATAAAAGATAACAAGATCCCCGCCGGATATCTTATTGACAGGGTCGGTCTCTGTGGGAAAAAAATTGGCGGGGCGATGTATAGCGAAAAGCATGCCAATTTCATTGTGAATACCGGGAAAGCGACGGCTGACAATGTTGCGACGCTCGTCGCGATTGCAAAGACCCGAGTGCGCGACAAATACGGAATCCAGCTCGACGAAGAGGTGAATTATGTGGGGTTTTAAAATCTTTCGGAAATAATGGCCATAAAAATAAGAAAAGCAAAATTATCGGACGCAAAAAAATGCATCGATCTCACGAATACTCCCGAGTTCATTTTTCCCGGAACAAAAGATTTTATTGCAAAATATTTGAGAGATTTCATCTCGAAAGGAATTTTCTATGTTGCGGAAGATAAAAATAAAATAATCGGATTTATATCAGCTCAGATAACGCTCGGGAGGGAATTATGGATAGATATGATTGCGGTCGAAAAAGAGAAAAGAGGCAAGGGAATCGGGACGAGGCTGATAAATACGGTTCTGAAACAGGCCAAGCGCAAAAAGATGAAAATGGTTTTTTTGGATGCTCCCGCTTTCAATAAGGCCACGCTGAAATTCTACAAAAAAATAGGCCTAAAAAGGAAAAAAAAGTTTATTTGGTTTACGAAAGAATTCAGTTAGATTATATAATAAGAAATGATTGCCGCAGCCGCTTGCCATTCCGGGCGGTTTTTTGCTATTGTCTTAGACAGCCGCAGCCTTTGCAATTATGCTCAGGCGGGCAAGTATCTTAAAAAACAAGCTTTCAAACGGGCTTCATATAAAGGATAAATGACAAAAATTTTCCAGTGGAGGATATGGAATGGAACAGGAAAAAATAAAAGTTCTGGGGATCAGCGCCAGTCCGAGAGCGATTGAAATCGGTGAAAGCCTGAGTGATCAGATGCTGGGACAATTGCTTCACTACGCCATTGATTTTGGCGGAGAAGCGAAAAAGATCGTCCTGGCATCGAAGATTATCACGCCGTGCGAGGGTTGTTATTCGGCCGGGATCAAAAAATGCACATATCCCTGTCTTCATGACGACGACGATACCGATGAAATTCTTTCGGAAATCATGAGGGCGGATGCGCTGGTATTCGCGACTCCCGTATATTGGGGTTCGGCCTGGTCGGGTCTCTACGCTTTGCTTCAGAAAATGACCTCGCTCGAGAACAACCGCTGGAAGATTTTCGACGAAACCGGACGGGATCCGCTCGAAGGGAAGCCTTTTGCGGTCTTGACTTCGCAACTGATGGAAGGCGCGACAATGGTGATGTCGCAGATTTCATCAGCCTTGATTTCACTGGGGATGTTCCCGATTCCTTACGGACTTATCTTCAAGCATTCACTGCTGAGTAAGAGAGGCGTCAGCCTCGGATTGAGGATCATTGGAGAGCGGAGATTTGCTCACACGGAAATTGATATTCGGCTGGCAGCCAGAAATCTCGTCGGGCTGTCAAAAATCATCAAAAACGCAGGGTACCGTTTTGATGACGATGCCCAAAGAGAAAAAGAATGGTAAGAGGAGAAAAGCGAATGAAAGTATCCGAGATTATAAAAGATGTGAGATTCCAGGAGGCGAACGTGGTTTTGCTGGGCGTCCGTTATGAAAAAACGGTTTCGGGAGAATCCGGGACCGCTAACGCGCCGGAGGAAATTTTCCGCCAGCTCCAGGAGCAAGTGGAAGAATTCGATCTGTCGCTCAAGAGGCGGATTTGCGGCGAGGTGAACATCGTCCAGGAGACTTTGGGAGTGTCCCGGAAGTGCGATCCGGAAAAGATGACGGAAGCCCTTTTTATGCGTACGAAGTATTTGCATGAAAAAGGGAAATTTCCCGTGATTATCGGAGGAGAACACACGGTAAGCCTCGGGGCGATCAAAGCCGCAAAGGAATGCTTCGGCGACATCACCGTCGTCCAGTTTGACGCCCACGCCGATATGCGGGATAACACCGGAGATTACGAAGAAATCCCGCGGAATATTGCCCATTCAACGGTAATGCGCCGGGCTCATGATCTCGGTTGCCGAGTTGTCCAAGTCGGTATCCGGTCAATGTCGGAAGTTGAGTATGACTTTCTCACGGCCAGCGGGCTGATGAAAAATGTCGTTCCGGCTTCGCACTTGGCCGGTCCGTGCCACATACTGAACAAGATCGAAACGGACAAGGTCTATCTCACGGTTGATGTGGATGTGTTTTCCGGCGCTGACTTTCCCGGAACGGGAACATTTGAGCCGGGCGGCATAAGCTGGGACAAGTTCATGAATATCGCCGAATACATTTTCAAAAAAAGAACTGTCGTCGGCTTTGATGTCGTGGAAGTCATCCCGCGGAAAATCGACACGCGGACTGAATATGCCGCGGCCAAACTCGTCTATAATCTCATCGGGAGAAAATTCTGCAGATGAGGAGGAAAAAAGGCATGAAAGATCATCTCTGCGGCAAAAGAAGCGCCGCAAAATATGGTGACGGAAAAGGATTGACAGCCCTCAAGCCGATCGATCTCCGGAAAATATCAAATTTCGACCAAATGCTCCGGGCAATGAAGCTGACCGGTTTTGGCGGCGGGAAAACCGGCGAAGCCGCTGATGTCCTCGAGGCAATGGTCAAAGACAAGGACTGTTTCAAGGTTCTGACGTTGGCTGGCGCCATGACTCCGGCCCAGATGGGGATCGTGATCTGCGACCATATCGACCTGTTCGGCTTTGACTGCGTTATTTCCACGGGTGCGCTTATGCTTCACGGGCTTATTCAGGGAATCGGTGCGACGCACTTCAAAGCGCCCTACGGAGTCAAAGACAGAGCTCTGTATCACCTGGGCTATAACCGGATCTATACCGTCCTGGAGCTCGAAAAGAATATGGATATGGCAGAGATGTTCCTGGGAAAAGTCTTTGACGGAGCCGATCAGGACCAGGTTTGGTCGAGCTGGAAAATATCCCAGGCTGTAGGCGAATATCTGGCGAAAAATTCGCCCGGAGATCAGCGTTCACCTTTCAAGAGCGCCTACCTGAAAAAAATCCCCATCTTTATTCCCGCCGAGGTCGACTCGGAAATCGGCCTCGATATCGCCGTCCGGCGCTACCGCCAGCGGCTCGAAGGAAGGAAAGAGTTTCAGTACGACGCCTTCCTGGACCTCGAAAGATATTCGGATTTGATCGAAAATGCGGTAAAATCCGGAAAGCGCCTAGGGATTTTCACGATCGGAGGCGGAGTTCCGCGTAATTTTGCCCAGCAGGTCGGTCCGTATCTGGATATCCGAGGGGAGCGCCTGGGAGAAGAATACGGCGCATTTGCGAGATTTCATTACGCCGCCCGTATCAGCACGGCGCTCGTTCAGGACGGCGGACTTTCGGGATGCACTTACGAAGAGGGGGTGTCCTGGGGAAAGATTGTTCCGCCAGAAGAGGGAGGCATGACGGCGGAAGTTTTCTGCGATGCGACCATCGCCTGGCCGCTCATAACCAAAGCGGTAATGGAGCGTATCGGCGCGGAATGACTCGTGTCGAAGTTTTGTCTTCGACGGTATTTGGCAAGCGGGGATGGTTCATGGACCACCCCGCTATTTTATTTGTGTTTATTGCGTATTATTTAGTATAATGTGCATATCCTAATATGAGTAAGTAATTCTTAATCTATAAAGAACAACATGAATATCCGATTTCTTTTCAAGGAGGTAAAAATAGACGAACGGACAAAAAGCTATGTTGCCGAAAAAGTCGAAAAGCTCGAGAAATTTTTTCAATCATTCCATGAAGACGCGGTGGTTTCAGCCGAAGTCGAGGTAGATCTCGATAAAAAGGGAAAATTCCGGGCGGAAGTAATGCTTCATACTCCGTATAAAGATTATCGCGGAGAGGAGGTAACCGAATCTGTCGAGGGTTCAATGGACAAAGTATATGAGGAGCTGGAAAACCAGATCATGAAGGACAAAGACCGGATAATCACTTTGCAAAGGCGGGGCGGAAGATCGCTCAAGAAAAGAATGGTAGTCGATGAAAACGCCCGATTTTAAGTAAAAAGGAAAAGTGAAAAAGGAAAAACGGCAAGGCAAATTTAAAAACAAGTTTATATTGACAAGTTTTTACTTTTTAATTGTTGTTTTTATATTTTCCATTTTCGTTTTTAATTCGCAGATCACGAGTGCTCAAGATTCATTGAGCGCCGAAAGAATAACCAATTTCACCGGTGAAATTAAGATCAATCCCGACAGCACGATCAATGTCAAGGAAAACATCCAATACGATTTCGGCGATCAGGAAAAGCACGGGATTTTCCGTTTCATTCCGGTGAAATACAAAGCGCGGGGCGGGAATTATAACCTGCGCGTATCAAACGTGACGATTTCCGATGAAAACGGCGCGCCGCAAAATTTCACGACTTCTTATGAAGGTCAGAATATAAAGTTCCAAATTGGCGATGCGGACAAGTTGGTAAGCGGAAAAAAGAATTACGTAATCAGTTACGTAATTCGCCGCGCCGTGAATTATTTCCCGGATCATGACGAAATTTATTGGAATTTCACCGGTGACCAGTGGCCGGTTCCGATTGAAAACGCCTCGGTAAAAGTCATTTTGCCGGATAATGCCAAAGAAAATTTGCAATATAAATGCTTTGAGGGTGTTTTTGGAACTACGGACGAGTGCGAAGCAAGCGAAAGCGGGAATGTTCTGGAATATAAATCAACTCGAAGCTACAGCCTCGGCGAAGGGATGACTATCGTCGCCGGTTGGCCGAAGGGAATCACGCCGGAGCCCGCATTTATCCAAAAATTTTGGGACGTTGCGAAAGATAACTGGACGCTGTTTGCTCCGATCATTGTTTTTATCCTGATGTATAGGCATTGGAGCCGAAAGGGCCGCGATCCGAAAGGACGGGGGACAATCATTGCTCAATACGAGTCTCCGGATAAGTTGTCTCCGGCTGAAGTAGGAACAATGCTCGACGGTTCGGCTGACAATAAGGATGTTTCCTCGACGATTATCGATCTCGCAGTCCGCGGATACCTAAAAATAAAGAGGACCGAAGAAAAAGGATTTTTAGGAACGACCAGCATAGAGTATACCTTTTTGAGACTCAAGGATGAGGAGCCGGAGCGTGATTTTGAAAAAGAAGTGGTGAAAGGAATATTCGGCGGGGAAAAAGAGAAAAAATTGAGCGATCTCAAAAATAAATTCTATAAAACCCTTTCGACCACCAAGAGCCAGCTCTATGAAAGCGTAACGCAAAAAGGATACTATGCGAAAAATCCGAACTCGGTATTCGGGGCGTGGATTGCCATTGCTATCGTGGGAGGATTTTTCATGACATTCGGATTCGGAATGCTTCAAGGGGGGTGGGGAGTGTTCAGCGGAATTGTTTCGGGGATAATATTGTTTATTTTCGGATGGCTGATGCCGGCGGTGACAAAAAAAGGCGCCGAGCTCAAAGAAAATATCCTCGGCTTCAAGGATTTTCTTTCCGTCACGGAAACGGACCGGCTGAAGTTCCACAACGCACCAGAAAAAAATCCCCAGATGTTTGAGAAATTTTTGCCCTACGCGATGGTTCTTGGGGTTGAAAAGGAATGGGCAAAGCAATTCGAGGGAATATACAACCAGCAGCCGGATTGGTACGAGGATTCGTCAGGCCGCGTTTTTAATGCTATGATACTCAGCAGCATGGCGAATGATTTTTCAAGTTCTGCCGTGACGGCTATGTCCAGCCAGCCTTCATCCGCATCGGGCGGAGGTTCGGGATTCTCCGGAGGCGGCGGAGGCGGAGGATTCGGAGGCGGAGGCGGCGGAAGCTGGTAAAAAAAGAGATGAGAAATAAAAAGTAAAATTTCGGTGTGCGCTTCGCGCAAAATATATTTAAACATTAATCATATCGCTATGAAAATAATAAATCATTTGATTGACCTCAAAACAGCGACGACCCTTGACTTCATCGACATCACCGACAAGATCAAGGCGAAGCTCAAAAAAGCCGGGATAAAAAGAGGAGTGATAAACATCCAAAGCCTTCACACGACGATGGCAATTTTGGTGCAGGAAGCGGAACCGCTGCTTATCACGGATATCAAAAAAGTTCTCGACAAAGTGGCGCCCAGAACGACAAAGTATATGCACGACAATTTCGATATCCGGACGGTGAATATGTGCGATGGGGAATGTGCCAACGGGCATGCCCATTGCAAAGCGACTTTTTTGCCGACCAGCTGCCATCTGAATATCATTGACAGCGACTTGCAATTGGGACTATGGCAGAGGGTTTTCGCCGTTGAGCTTGATAATGCGCGTCCCCGGAAAATTGCCCTCCAGATAATGGGGGAATAAAGAATCTGAAAAATAGGAAAAAAGAAAAAAAATATAGAAAATACCCATTTTTCTATGCGGATTTGACAAATCCGTTTTTTTGTGTATAAATAATAGCAATGGCAGTAAATCAATTCGATGCTTTTTGGAGGCAAATAATGGCCAGAAAGAAAGGAGGCGAATTTTTTGATGAGGCAACCAGGAGGCTCGTCGGGCATAAGTTCACCGATATGGGAACGATGCGCAAAGGCATCCTGGAAATGTGCCAGGAGATGAGCCTCGGCGGGGAGCTGAAAAAGAGGCCCGTGTCCAGAGAGGGGTTTCTGGAAATCCAGGAAGTCTAAATCGTCAACTGTTGAAATCGGTCAAGGAGAAATCTGTGCGAGACGGACGCGACACAAACGGAGTAGCGTATAACGGAAGGACGCATAAGGGCGGCAAAAGCGGATTGGACTCGGCCCTGGTCCATTCACCGGACGTACCGGCCAACCATCCATCACTCAAATTACCGACCCTCAAGTGTTCTTACCCGGGCTGTTCCTCTCGTCTGGCCTGGCCAAAGGTCCGGCGGATAGTCGAGGACAAAGCCCAGCCTGAGGACTGGTACTGCTACATCCATAAGAAAAAAGCCAAAAGTTGATCGAAGCCAATTGCGTACTATAGCGCGGCACACGAGTTGAGCCGCGCTAAAATTTTGTCTATTTTGTATATTTTTGCTAATATTAGCTTTGTTGCCTTGCTAATAAATATTTACGTCATTGAGTATGCGACTGATCAAAATCGGAATAATCCTGATAATATTTTTCCTCTTCTTGTGGTACTTCCATTGGCAGGTTAATTTTTCTCATGGCACAGGGAATGTTCCGCAGACTTTTGAAATCAAGAGCGGGGAAGGAGTGAAAGAGATCGCCGAAAATCTCGAAAAAAACCAACTCATAAAGAATAAGTATTATTTTGACTATTATATCTGGAAAACGGGCAGCAAAGGAAAAATTCAGGCCGGAAAATACGAAATTCGCGGATCCATGACAATTCCCGAGATAGTCCAGGTCCTTTCAATTGGAGAAGTTGTGCCCAATGAAATAAAAGTCACATTTCCAGAAGGGACAAGCAAAAAAAATATGGCCGAAGTTTTGCGGGAAAAAGGATTTGACGCGGAAGGATTTTTGGAAAAGTCGGATTGCGGATGCGGAGTGAAGACTGATTATGACTTTTTGAAGGACAAGCCGTCCGGCGCAAATCTCGAAGGGTTTTTGTTTCCCGACACCTATATTTTCTTCAAGGACTCCAATGCGGCAAGCGTCATTAATCGGATGCTTCTCAATTTTGACGAAAAGCTGACCGGTGAAATGAGAAGCGACATAGGGAAAAGCGGACACAGTGTTTACGAAATTGTCACTATGGCCAGCATTCTGGAGAAAGAAGTAAGAACTCCTGAGGATATGAAAATCGCCAGCGGGATATTCTGGGACAGGATCGGGTTCGGCATGCCTCTCCAAAGTTGCGCCACAATCGCCTACGTACTCGGGAAAGAAAAAAAGCAATATTCATACGATGATACGAGGACGCCCTCTCCTTACAATACCTATCTTAATAAAGGCCTTCCTCCCGGACCGATCGATAATCCCGGCCTCAAGGCGATTGATGCGGCGATTTATCCCACGAAGACAGATTTTACTTACTTTCTAACCGATCCCGAAACCGGAAAAACGATTTTTTCGAAAACAATCGAGGAGCATGAGGCGAATAAGGTAAAATATGGGTTGTAAAACAAAGAATTGCGTTTTAACATTTTTGGCTCTCCGAATTTCATTTCTCCGGAGAGTTTTTGACATTTATGTATTTTGAGATATATTAGAACGGAAGCAAAATCGATCGTTAACAACATTAATCCTGACAAATATAAATCAATCGGAGGGCAACATGCTTCAGGAAACCTTTTTTCTGCCTAGTGTCATTATCGACACTCATGTTCATGGAAGGGACATGAACCAATCTCACAAAACCACCGTATCGCGGGTTCTTTGCGAAGCCAGAAGCGGTCTCATTTCCACTTCAGTATTCATGCCTAATACGGACCCGCCGATAATCGATCTGGAAACGCTTGATAGGTATCTCGGGATCATCGAGGCGGCAAAGAATGAGCTGGGCATAAAAGACGAGCAGTATGTTTATTTCGGGGCAACGGATGAAAATCTTTCCGAGTGCGCCAAGGCTTTGGAATATCCCGCGGTTATTGGTCTCAAAGTGTATCCCAAAAGCAAATCCGGCGGCACCGTGACGACGGGGACAATTGGCGTGGCGGAAGATGCCACGATTGCGAAGCTGCTCAATCTTTCCCAAATCAGGGGAAAGGCGGTGGCTTTCCATTGCGATGATCCGGAAGTCATTGCCAAGGAAGGAAACACCATCCGGGCCGAAAAGGAATATGTCGGCAAGATTCTCTCGATCGCCAGGGATTTCCCGGAAGCGAGGATAGTCATCTGCCACGTGTCCTCGATTGAAAGCGCAAAACTGATTCTGGGAGCTCAGCGAAAAGGATTTTGGGTGGTGCTGGAACTGTGCCCTCATTATCTTTGGTTTGACTCGGACGGGACGAACTGGAATCCGGATCTCGATCCGGTTTTCTATCACTGCTTCAATAATTTGCGCCCGAAAGAAAACAGGGAATTTCTGACGTCACTCCTCGCCGAAGATAACGATCTTATATTCATCGGATCCGACAATGCCCCCCACACCGAAGAGGAAAAGTTGGGGAAAAAGATGGGAGGCCTGCCTTCGAACCAGGAAATGGTCCCGGTGATTTTGACGTTGGCCAAAAAACTTGGCATCGGTAACCAGAGGGTAATCGAACTGCTTCTCCTCAATGCCAGCCGGTTTTTGGACATTCCCGTCCGCGGAGAAATGATTCTTTGCCGGGCGGAAAAAAGAATCGATTCCTTGAAATACAATGGCGGAAAAATCATCAACCCCTGGAACGGATCGGAACTTTGGTTTCCGGCGCCGGCAAAGGAATAAGGAGGCAGTGATGATTAATTTTGGAAAAGGAAAGGTGATTTCCCCGGTGATTATTTCGACTGCCTTCGGACATTCAGGCGGGGGGATGTTTCCGTACAACCTGCTTCCCTCCCACAGACATCTCATGGCAGCTGCCCGGAGGACAAAAACAACTGTCATGTCCAAATCGGCGACGTTTGCCAGCAGGATTGGAAACTTTGTCATCTATGATCCGCGAACGTGGAAGTATATCCAGCGGATTCCGGGAACGCATTGCGGAATGATCAATGCCTACGGCCTAACCAATTCCGGAGCGGGGGAATGCGCCAAGGGAATCTGGTATGCCCGCCAAAAGGGGTTTGATGTCATCCCTAATTTTTATCCCGAATTCGCCAAGGGCACCGAACAAGCGATTGAAGAAACCTTGAGGGTCATCAGAATCTACCGGGAAAAACTCCCTTCCAACTTTTGGGGAGTCGAGCTGAATTATTCCTGTCCGAATTCTGCGGAATGCATCCGGGACAACGTCGAGCAGGGGTCGCTATGCACAACTGCAGTGAGAAAAGAGTTTCCGGACCTCGTCATTATCACCAAAATTTCTTTTATCCATCCCTACGAATTCGCCGAGGAATTGGAATCAATTGGCGCGGATGCCATCCATGCCATAAATACGATTCCTTATCAGCTGATTTTCCCTGACCAAGTTTCTCCGCTCGTATCAGTCGGCGGAGGAGGGGTTTCCGGGGATCCGGCCAATGAGAAGGCCTTTGCCTATAACGAAGGACTTCGGAAAAGGGTCGACTTGCCGCTCATTTTCGGCTGCGGAGTCCGTTGCGAAGGGGATGTCCACCGGTATTTCGATATCGGAGCGGACGCGGTGAGTATCTGCTCGCTGGCTATCTGCGATCCGGAAGAAGCAACGAAAATTTTGGGAAGATTCAACGGCTAGGCGATCTGGCCCGATGCAACCGCCTGATTTCACTATAAAGGAGGAAAAAGTGAAATCAGGCGCTTTTTTATTCAATAGGCTTGACAATATTTCAGGATAAATATATCATCATAAAGTAATTAATATCTTTTTCCGCAGAAATCAGGCATATGTGGCAAATTTCGCCTCAAAAGCGACTTTTAGCCGGATAAATAAGACCTGACGAGGAAAGGATGGCAAAGTTTTTGCTATTTGAAGTCTGCGGAAAAGCAGTCTTTTTTAATACAAATCATAATCATATGCTTACCAAGGATCAAAAGAAGAATATCGTAAAAGATCTTTCCGAAAAGATAAAGACGGGGAAAGTGATGATTTTTTCCGATTTTACCGGGACAACGGTTTCCGGAATGAAGGAGCTGAGAGATGAGCTTCGGAAAACAGGAGCCACCTACAAGGTAACGAAGAAGAAGTTGATTGATCTGGCTTTCAAAAATGCCGGAATTGAAGCTGACTCACAAGGTCTGGAAGGCCAAATCGGGCTGGCTATCGGGCAGGAGGATGAGGTTACGGCCGCCAAGGTTTTGGGGCAGTTTTCCAAAAAGAACAAAAATTTCAAGATACTGAGGGGCGTTTTGGATAAAAAAATGATTTCAGACAAGGAAGTGATTGCTTTGGCCTCTCTCCCGTCACGCGAACAGTTGCTCGCAAAACTTGTCGGGTCAATCAATGCGCCGGTAAGCGGATTCGTGAATGTGTTGGCGGGAAATTTGAGAAATCTAGTAGGCGTATTGAAAGCCATATCTGAAACCAAATAGTCCAAAGGGCGAAAATTCGCCTGATAATATAATAACTAATAATGTATAAAATTATGTCAGAAGAAGTAAAAGAAGAAACAGATTCCGACAAGAAGGAAGTCGAAGTTCCGGAAAAGTTCAAGGCGCTTGTCGAGCAAGTCGAAAAGATGACCGTTCTCGAGCTTTCGGAACTGGTGAAGATTCTTGAAGAAAAATTCGGTGTAAGCGCAGCAGCTCCGATGATGATGGCGGCTGGAGCTCCGGCGGCCGGCGAAGCGGCTGAAGCGGCTGAAGAAAAAAGCGAGTTTGATATCGAACTCGTAGCGCCTGGAGATTCCAAGATAAATGTGATCAAGGCTGTCCGGGAAATCACCGGCCAGGGTCTCAAGGATGCGAAGGATCTCGTTGACGCGGCTCCGAAAGTGATCAAAGAAAAGGTTGCCAAGGCCGAAGCGGAAGACATAAAGAAAAAACTCGAAGAAGCCGGCGCGACAGTCAATCTGAAATAACATATCGAACTGAATAGAAAAGGGGCGACTCCGCCCCTTTTTATTTAATATAAACTGAATAAAAAAAGACGGGACAGTATCTCCCGTCTTTTTTGCCGATAACTTATTCCATCTGGAAACTTGAGATTACCTTGCCGTTCAGCAGATAGACAGCTCTCTTTTTCTCATCCACCAGCAAATCCTTGATGCCGGATATTGCATCGCTCCAATATTGAGAAACAATTTTTCCCGTCCGGGAATATTTCACGATCCGGTGATTTTTATTGTCGAGGACATAAATGTTCTCCATGTCGGGCTCTGAATGTATCCTGTCGATAGCCAATGCCGTATTCGGTTTTTCAAACTCAATAGCCAGATCTTCTTTCCCCTGCAAAAAAACCGATATTTTGTCTTTGCTGGCAGCGAATAGATCCTCGTTGATGGCAAAGCTGATAGCGCTTTTGACATCCGAATCTGTCTTGAGCCAGTCTTGTTTTTCGCCAAATCCTCCTTCGGCCCGCGGAAAGCGGTATATTTGGTTGGCTGACGGATCAAGGACGTAAAGATAGGTCAAAAAAGTTTTGATGTCGGATGCCTTGAGGTTATCCGGAAGAGCGATGATGTTTTCCTGGAAATTTTTATTCACCGGGGTCAGTGAAACAAGCTCGTTGTTCTCATCCAGGAGAAAAAGCGTGTTGATGTGGGGCATCGCAGTGATCAGTTTGAAATTTCCGCTTCCTTTGTCACTTTTTATCTCCTCGATATTCTTGGAGTCAGAATTTATCTTGAGTACGGTCTTTCCGTTTTCTGGCACGGCATACAATATGCCATTCAAGATTGCGAAACGGACTGTCTTGTCAGGAAGGCTGGCCACCTCTTCGATGTTGTCAATTTTTTTGATTTGAATATCGTCCGGAATCTGCGGCAAAGTTGCCTCCGCCGGAATATTTTTGCTTACCTGTGGCTCCTGGGGCGCCTTTTTTGAGCTTATCCAGCGATAAGAGAAAAAGATCAGGAGAATAGCAATCATCAAGAAGGCCGCGATTTTGAAAGCCTTTTTTCTTTGCCGAATGAATCCGGGCAAGCCGCCTGATGCCTTTTTTATCCCCAAAACAAAGCCTCGGGAAACATTCTTCACCCGGCTGCTAATGTTGCCTGTGCGGGAAGGCGCTGTTTTTTCCCTGCTGGCAATCTTTTGTTTGGCAGATAGAATTCTTTGACTTATTTGGAAGAGTGAGTCTTGAACAGCAGCCGGAATTTTTTTTAAAAAATTGATTATTTTTTCACTGAAGGGCCGTTTAGGAGGAAGCTCGTCATCGCTTTTTATGAATATATGGTTTTTTCTCTCTTCTCGAATATCAAGGGCGGGCCTAGGGACGGTTGGTAATATTTTTTCTCTCCGGGGGGCGGGAATCAAGTCGATCCCATTCTTTATCTTCGGAATATCCTTCGGTTTTGCGTCAATCTCGATCGCATCGGTCATATCGACGATGATCGCTCCGGCCAGCTGACTGTTCGCCTGCAATGACAATTCGATCAGTCCGGGAAACTCTTTTGTCGAGAAATGAAGAGCGTTATGTCGCAATTCTTCTTTCGAAAATATATCGAGAAGGTCGCTGGTTGTGAAAATCAGCTTGTCGTTCTTTTCCAATTTTCCACTCGAGATATTTGAAAAAGTTTTGAGAGGATGCGGTTCGGATTCTTTCTCGTCCTCCAGTTCCTGGCTGATTTCGGCGATTTGGCCGGAACGAATAAGAAAGGCGCAGGCTTTTCCTAGACTAGAAAAATGAAGAGTGTTTTTTTCGATAGATCCGGCGGCGAAGTTTATTTTGCCTGACCAATTGAGAGATCCGTGCCGGGCGAGTTCGGCTAGGGCCAGATTTGCCTTGCGCAGGCCTGCCTCAAAACTTTCTTCGGCAGACCGATCGGTTTTTGAAAAATATTCTTTTTTGATGACAGAAGTGAGCAGATTGACGACATAGGACGAATCAGGGGACTGGTCGTCAACTTTTATGACTCCGAACAAAGTTCCCAGATTCTGCTGCTGATAGTTTTCGGGTGAAAAAAGAAAAGCCGTACCAAAAGGGGCCAATTCCTGATTGGAGCAAACAAAAACTCGCCTAAAAATTCCGTTTAAGTGGCCATTTTTCTTCTTTTTGATAGTTTGAGACATAAGGCTTTCTTTGATATTCAGTATATGGTGAACTCGGGAAAATATCAATTTTCCAAGTTATGATCATGAGACCTAAAACCCTGAACGCATAATGCAGCAAATTTCATTATAAAATTTCACATGCTGTATTTTAAGGCCAATTCTTGCCTTGTTTCATTGAACGGAGTATCATTTAAGCGGATAAATAATAACTTTCAATTAAATGACGAGTGAATGGAAGAGGCTTTGTCTTGTATCTGCATTTGCAGTAGTGGAGATGGCGTTTTTTGGTAATTCGGCAAAAGCCGCAACTCCAATAATAACACAGGGAAATATTTCAGTTTTCGGAGCAACTGGAAATGATGGGGTGTTTATATCTCATAATGCACAAACTGGAAATTCAGATATTGTGCGTGTTGAGTGGAATAACTCTACAAGCGGAGACAATAATCCTGGAGTCACTGGCGTGATGGCTGATTTTTCTCAATTTGAAGGAGATGCGGATGTGCAAGTTTTTGATGATGGGGGAGCAGGCAATGATGATTATGACAGTTGTGATATTTCCGCTAACGATGGAATTTGGACTGCTTGCTATAGTATTCAAAGTGGGACGATTGATGGGACAGGCGGGAAAAATGTTTCAGTAACCGCGACAAATGTGGATGGGTCGACAACGCTTGAGGATGATGCGAATGCGACGGTGGATAACGTGGCTCCGGCCGATGACTCGACGGTGGATTCCTATGGTTTTGATGCGGCAAACTATTCCTTCAGCGGAAAAACAAGTCCTGATCGAAAAGTATATTATGATATATGGGGTTATGATGCCAATGGCGAAGACTATATTCTCTATGCTTCAGATTATGCCGGCAAACCTGCTAATGAGAGCGGAGATTTCGCGTTTAGCGGAATTGATATTTCCAGCAATGCAAATGGCAAATTGAACCTTTATGTTTGGGTGGAAGATCCCGCGGGTAATTATTCTCCGTCATGGGGTTATAACCTGCAGCTTATCAAAACTGATAATTTGATCAGTACGGACAAATCAGGCCTTACTTCGGCCATAAATGATGAATATTCAGATGAATCAGGCAGAACGATCTATAACTTAACGCAATCAGGTTATACTCCGGAAAGCTGGGCCGCTTACGGGAATGCGATAACCTCTGCAGTCGCCGTTGAAGGAAACGGATCGGCGACTCTTTCTGAAGTTGCTGATGCAATTTCAGCGATTCAGTTCGCACGAGATGCTCTGATTCGAGTGGAAGCGCCGATAGCAGTAACGGGCATAACGGTCAATTCGGATGAGGATACGATGGCTAACGGGGCAACGCTTGGAATGTGGACGGATATTTATCCGGTTGATGCAACTGATTCGGATGTAGATTGGTCAGTGAAAACTCTTTCAGGCGGAACAGCTACAATAGACGCAGACGGATTATTGACGGCAACAGGAGTTGGCACAGTAACCGTGACAGCAACGGCACGCGACGGTTCATCCGTCACGGGGACGAAAGCTATCACCATAACAGGGGCAACGGTGGATGCGAGCCACGTGGCCACGCTCACATCCGGAACGTATACCGTAAGCGCTGTCGGAGGTGGCTCCGAGACTATCACCAATGTCCCTTTTGGGACATCGAAGGCGGCTTTCTTGGCTGCTTTGATAAAGGGTCAAATTAACCAAGACTGGAATTCTGCTGCGATAGCCGACCCGGTCGCAACAGGTAATAGTTTGGTGGTTACCGCTCAGGATGGAGCAACAGTAGTAACTTATACCATTACCATCAACGCCAATATGACTGCCTACAACGCAGCTCTAGCTGCAGTTCATGAAGCAGATTACACCACAGCAACTTGGGCAACATACCAAGGCATCGTAGATGCGAACAAGATGACTGACCACAACACCCAGGCAGAGATAGATACTGCTACGGAAAATATTATAGCCGCCCAAGGAGATTTGCTTGGCCGAAATCAAACTATCCCAGATGGCGACGGGAACGCCATTCTTTCGGGAGATATTACGGAAGTTGTGATTACCGATCCGAATCATGCAGTGGATATTACGATTGCAAATGGTACGAATAACCCAACAATTGATGTTAGCGATTTTTTCACTGACGGAGTGGGAACATTACCGGAAATTGCGATTAGTTCTGATGCGGCGAACGTTGTCATTCCATCCAACACAACGGTCACCAGCGCGGATTCGAATTGGGATGGAGTCATTGCCGCACCAACTGCCGCAAACATAACCCTGCCCGATATTTCAGGATCAACGAGAACGGTCAGTGAAGCTATTGAAGTTGGGTTCGCCGGAGCTAAGCTCTCGTTTGATAAAGCAGTGAGAATATTGCTGCCAAATCAGGCGGGCAAGAGAGTAGGGTATAGCAGAAATGGCGGTGAGTTTACTGAAATTACCAATATTTGTTCCGCTGACAATCAAACCGCGGGAGACGCCTTGGCGGCAGATGGAGATTGCAATAAAGATGTCGGAAGTGATTTGGTGATTTGGACCAAACATTTCACGACATTTGTCGCCTATGAAGAAAAGGAAATCGTCGCCACTCCCACCACTTCCCTCGCTGCAGGGGCATATATTTCGAATCAATTAGTTTCCCTATCCACCGCAACCAGCGGCGCTACCATTTATTACACGACTGATGGCTCCAATCCAACAGCTTCCTCTGCTGTCTATACTTCTCCGTTATCAATCACAGGCACTATTACACTGAAAGCCATTGCCATTAAATCTGGAATGACTGATAGCGGTGTGATGAGCAAAACTTACGCAATCAGTATTCCGCAGGTCGCCACTCCCACCGCGTCTCCCGCCGGAGGATCTTTCACCTCTGCCCAGTCCGTGGCTCTATCGAGCGCGACCAGCGGAGCCACAATCTATTACACAACCGACGGATCTGCCCCAAATTCTTCTTCTGCCGCATATTCTTCGGCAATATCAATCACAGGCGCGACCACGCTGAAAGCTGTTGCCATGAAATCAGGGATGAATGACAGCGCTGTTATGACTGAAGCGTATAATGTCCAAGTCACCACCAACACACCCACTCTGACTTTCAATTCCAGCAAAAAAGCCAAAAGAAGCATCACTTTCACATTCAAGGATTTGTCGCTCACCAACAAGAAATACGTTAAAGTCCGTCTCAATGGAAGAAAAGTTACGACTATGAGAGTAAGCAGAAGCGGAAATGACTCCTTGGTCACCATTACTTTGAAATATGGAAGATGGCCGGTGGGGAATTATACTTTGACAATGAGCTACAAAAACCAGATCAAAGTTGCCTACTTGAAGAAAGGAAAAACGAAATATCGAATGAGTTGGAAAAGCGGAAGCGTCACTTCGGAAAATATACTTTCCATCATATAGAGTTCTAGGAGTTAAAGATGCTTTATTATATTAGGAAACGTCAGAAAAGGTGCTTTTCGCTTTTTCCGTGCATCTTTGCTCTGTTTGATATGCAGTGCGTATATGTAAAAGCAGGTATATTCTTGATATATCCAGAGCAATCCAATTTTAAATTATAAAAAAAGGTTGTCTACACGCATGATTAAGCGAACATATTTAACGATGTTTCAAAAATAAGGGAGGGGATAGGTCGATGGTGTTGCTTGCCTAAAAGCCCTTGTCCTTTAAGGAGGAAATAATCAGTAAAAAAATTATTATGAAAAAGTTATTATTAGGAGGAATGGCAGTAGCGTTGGTTGCGGGAGCTTATGCTGTTTCCAAAGCATATGCCGAAGATTCAGACACATTGACACTCTGTGTAAAAAACAGCGGTGTCGTATTCGTCGTGGGCGAAGGGTTCAAAAAGACTGAATGTAAGAATAATGACAAATTGATCACACTTAATTTGAGTGGCTCGCAAGGACCTCAGGGTCCACAGGGCGACCAAGGTCCTATTGGTTTAACAGGACCACAGGGTGAAAAAGGAGACAAAGGCGATGCAGGTGATCAAGGGCCAGTTGGCTTCCAAGGAGCAGACGGGAAAAGCGCCTTCGAAGTTGCTGTTAGCAATGGATACACTGGAACAGTGATCGAATGGATGGCATCTTTAAAAGGCCCGCAAGGTATTCAAGGTGAAAAAGGAGACAAAGGTGATGCTGGTGACAATGGCCTTAATGGTTTAACAGGCCCGCGGGGATTAGATGGCCCACCGGGACCACAAGGCCCCATTGGCTTAACGGGTTCGCAGGGAGTACAAGGTGACAAAGGAGAACAAGGTCCTATCGGCTTGACAGGTTCCCAGGGTCTAAAAGGAGATAATGGTGTTAGCGGTTTGGAAATAGTCATGGGAACGCCATCTGCACCCAGTGAAGATTTTTTAAGCGTCACAGCAACTTGTCCTGGCAATAAGATGGTTATCGGTGGCGGTTATCGTGTATTGAATGCGAGTCATGCAGCACAAGAGCATGTTGCAATCAACTCGAGTTATCCAAGTAGCGAACATGTTTGGACTGTTACTAGCGAAATTGACGGGACAGGTGACGACATGAATTATTCATTGCAGGCATATGCAATTTGCACAACAATAAATCCATAGATCTTTACTGAAAAATTCTTGAATAAAAGAAGAGTTTATACAGAAAGAAGACCGCTTCTCCGGCGATTTTCTTGTCGTGAATAATGTCTTATAAACAACTTCTTTGCGTATTTATGATATTATTTATTGTAGATTAACAAGAAAATAAATGAATAATCAAAAAGAAAAGGAGGTGAAAATATGAAAAAAAAGACAATAGCTATATTCGTTTCCTCTGTCTTTTTGATGGTTGCCGCTTTTTCTTTGGTTAGCGCCGCAACTAACGGTCAGCCCTTCAATGCGTTGCAGGATAGCTTAGACAAGATGCAGGCTCAAGTGAACAAGCTCAGTCAGGATTTTTCCAATTCCAATACAGGAGGAGTTCATAGAGTAGTTAAAGAGGGAACTATACCCAGCAACATACCTCGCAATTTAGGTGCTGACGACAAGGTCGGTGATACAATTGTTTCTGAATTAGGCACGACATTCCACCGGTATTATTATTTCAAAGTAGTCGCCATCCCGGAGATAAAAACGAGTCAGATGCCCCTCGTCACTCTTTATTTGAAATATACGGATAATAGATATGGCGATCTCGGCAATGATACTTGGGAACCTATACCTGGCTATACTTTCGTGAAGGACGGTGCGGTTTATTTGCAGTATGCTTCGGATAATGCGGGCAGCCCATATGCTGGCGGAGTTGATATTTATGATGAGATGGGAGGCAGAGACTATAAGCTTGTGGTTGACTATTAGAGAAGCAACTAATTCAGAAGATTTGATTTATAAAACAACCTGTCTTTATCGGCAGGTTGTTTGCTTAGACACGGTTGCATCTTTATAAAGGAGGGTGTATTCTTGATATATATCCGTATTTTAGTAAGCAAATGGAAAAGGAGGCAATAAAATTATTCGATACGAGCAGCCTTTTTGGGCTGTTTTTTTATATATAAATATGACTAATAAAAACAAATGAAAAAGAAAATTTCACTCAGCATTATTTCTTTTCTTTTATTTTCCGCCAGTTTATTCGTTGTTAATCAGAAAACTTTTGCAAAATCAACCGAGACAGATGGCTGGAATACTTATACGAATGTTGAATATGGATTCAGTTTTAATTACCCAAAAGCCTGGGAGGGCAGTAAAAAGGAAAGGGCAATCGAATCCGAAAAACCGGGAGATATAATTTTTTCGATAACATTTGAAGATTTATCCACGGATCAAAAGGCAGCAGTTTTTGGCGGATCACCCGAAGCTATTTCTGTTTCAATTATCAATAAAGATCCCGCTGTTTCCCTGAAGGATTGGCTGGAACGCACTTCTTGCGAAAACTTAATGAAGAATGGCTATCAAGAGAAGGACTGCGAAAAAGCCAGCAAAGAAATTGCCCTGGGTGGCGAAAAGGGCTTCGTGACTCCGGAAGGCCTTTTCCCGACGATTGGCCCTCCTGAGAACGGGTACGCAGTCGAGCGAGGAAGCTACATATATGAGCTAACTAGCAAAAGCAATTTTGCGAGCGGAAATGATGATCCGACTAATTTGCCAAATTTCCAAGAAGCTGCCAAGACATTTCAGTTTGCCGCTTCATCAAATCCGGCCAATTCCAGTGGTGTTGAATCGGAACAAGGAACAGCACAAAACCAAAACACTTCTGTTCAGCCTGCGCAAAAGAATAGCAAAACGAGGACGATACTGATTTTGATAGTCGCGATAATAGTTGTACTGATTATCGCGGATTGGCTAAGGTTGAGGTTAAAGCGTTAATATCCGTAAATTCGGTAATCTATGAAAAAGAAAATCTTACAAAGTATCGTTACATTGACTATTATCTTGGTCGGAGTGTTTTGGGGCGGGCAGAGTTCACGTGCAGAGAGTTCTATTGAGCGCGTGAGTGTTGCCTCCGACGGGGCACAAGGAAATAACGGACCTGGTGGGTCATATTTTCCAGCTAGCAGCGCCGATGGTCGCTATGTCGCATTTGGCTCCTATTCTTCAAATCTTGTTTCCGGAGATACTAACGGTATGTATGATTTTTTTGTCCATGACCGCCAAACCGGAGAAACTTCGCGAGTAAGCGTCGCTTCCGATGGATCACAAGGTAATGGAGGAGATACTGAATTTACCTCTTCTTATTATAGATCTGTAGCTATCAGCGCCGATGGTCGCTATGTCGCATTCGGTTCCTATTCTTCAAATCTTGTTTCTGGAGATACAAATGGTCAGCTGGACGCTTTTGTCCATGACCGCCAAACCGGAGAAACTACAAGAGTCAGCATTGCTTCTGATGGGTCTCAAGGAAACGGAATGTCAGGTATTCACTCTGTAGCCATCAGTGCCGATGGTCGTTATGTTACCTTTGAGTCTTGGGCTACGAATCTTGTCACTGGAAATACGAACGGTGGTATTTTTGTCCATGACCGCCAAACCGGAGAAACTACTATCGTTAGCGTTGCTTCCGATGGGACACAGGGGAATAGCGGTTCATTTTTTCCTGACATCAGCGCCGATGGTCGCTATGTCGCATTCGGTTCCTATTCTTCAAATCTTGTTTCCGGAGATACGAATGGTCAGCCGGATGCTTTTGTCCATGACCGCCAAACCGGAGAAACTACTATCGTTAGTGTTGCCTCTGATGGGACTCAAGGAAACGGGTCAGTTGGTTATGCTGCAATGTCTATTAGCGCCGATGGTCATTATATTGTCTTTACATCTCTTGCTTCAAATCTTGTTCCTGGAGATACAAATAATAGAAAAGATGCTTTTGTCCATGACTGCCAAACCGGAGAAACTACTATCGTTAGCGTTGCCTCTGATGGGACTCAAGGAAACGGGAATGTTGGTAGGTCCGAAAAGTCTAGCGATATTTCTATCAACGCCGATGGTCGCTACGTTACCTTTAATTCTGAGGCCTCAAACCTTGTCTCTGGAGATACGAATGGCATGAATGATATTTTTATACATGATTGTCAAACTCGAAAGACCGACAGAGTCGGCGTCGCTTCTAGCGGAACGCAAGGAAATAATTTTTCATGGTCTTCCGCTATCAGTGCTGACGGTCGTTATATTTTCTTTGATTCTACTGCTTCAAATCTTGTTTCCGGAGATACAAATAATGTTTACGATGTTTTTGTTACTGAGAATCATTTTTTTGATGGCGCAATAACTCCACCACCTAGTGGAGAAATTCATAATCCCGATCTTCCTTCAGAATTAAAGCAGTTGGATTTTTTTGGCAATGAAATTGCCCTAGGCAGAGAAGTAGGAAAAAATGAAGATCAAAATAAAATAACTTTTCAAGCCAGAGTAATAGATCCCGACAACGACAAAACAAAGCTACAGGTGGAAATTACCTCTCTGGACAACGAACAAGTTGCGCCTCAAACAGTCACGGGAGAATTGGCAGATAACGGAAGTATGGCCAGCGTTTTCGCGAGCGTGACAAGCGGAAACTATCGTTGGCGAGCAAGAGCCGTTGATGATCACGACAATTATAGCGATTGGGCTGAATTCGGAAACAATGATGCGTCAGAGGCGGATTTTGATTTTGGTTTCGAGCCGTTTCCATTCGGTTATAAATTTATTAACCGAAGCGTGGCAGAAAATACATTAAGTGGTAGCATAGCCTCTGGCTGGCTTGATGAGTCCATTATCGAGGGTGACAATTGGAATATTTTCAGAACAACTTTCAATTTAAGCGGAGTAGACGCCAAAACACAAATAAAATATTTCAAAGCATTAGGATTGAGCGATGGCAGCATATTTAGCCACGGTAATTGTTTCGGAATGGCTGTTTCATCACTAATGCAGTATGCCCACCCCGATTTCATAGACCAGTATTATTCGGATTTTAGTAATGAATTAGGCCAAAAGGATGACCGTATCTGGAATCTTGATAAAATCGAAGAAACCAATATCCAAGGAAAACATGCCGAATGGGATGGCAGAAAAATAGGGAACAGCCCAACGCTTGCGGCTATCTTGAGCTTTCAATTGCTCCAGTCCAGCCGAGATTACCAAGATTTGGCAATAAAAGCGCTTGACTCTCCGAAAGAAATATTGGAACGGCTTCGGAAAGATTTGCCGGCAATCGGAACCCCAGGGGGGGAAATGTATTCTTTAAGTATTGGATATAAAGGCTTTGAATTTGATCTAAAAAACTATCCTCAAGGATTTCTAATTTCTCATGGTCATACTATAGTTCCGTACAAAGTTGAGGGCGACAGAATATACGTCTATGACAACAATTATCCGGATGAAAACGGACAGGAGGAAAGTGGGGGAGAAAATCCAGATCAGCCTTATGGAAGGTATATTGAAGTAGACACAACAAAAGACACTTGGAAATATTTTATGTGGACAGACAGCGAAGGGAACGACATTTATTGGCCAGATACACTCCTCCCGAAAATTAAAAATTTTAATGCGTCTATAAAATTAGTATCTATAGACGAACTGTATAAAAAAGAAAAATTATTCCGACCAGCAGGGACCACTGTCGGGACACAAGCTGTTTTTCTGGACGGGGATTCTGAATTACTGCTAACCGACGAATCCGGCAAGATGACGGGCTACAAAGATGGAAATTATTTCGAAAATATTCCCGGAGTGGAACCAATTCAAATAAGCGGGGATCTGCCGGATTATGAAGGCTATCCCTGGCGACAGGCATATTATATTGACAGCGATGCCAGGATTTCCGCGAGCGTCAAAGGAACAAGTGAAAATCCATATACCCTCACTCACTTCGGAGGAGATTATCTTGCCGAACTTTCCGATGTTCCGCTAACCGAGGGAGCGGTTGACTCTTTTAATTTTTCGCAAAATGAAACCCAATTATCTTTTGCGGCAGACCAGGAGAGCAAAAAATACAATCTGACAATAAATAGAAACAATGAAGGTGAAAGCCAAACACTCTATTCTGAAAATACCAATGCGGCTGGCGGAGAAACTCACGAGTATACAGTCGACTGGAGCAATTTTTCAGAAGACGAAACGCCGGCAACTCTCGGGATAGACGAAAACAGCGACGGGTCATTTGAAAAAGAGATTGAAATTGGCACGGAATTCAGTGATGACGGGGCTCCCGAAACATCGATCTTGATCAACGGCCAGCAAGTCCAAAACTATCCGTACATTTCCGACGTTGAAATAAAACTTGAAGCGCATGACAATCCCGACGGGACCGGCGTGAAAAAAACGGAATATTCTCTGGACGGAGGGGCGACATGGATCGAATATTCCGATCCGTTCACCGTCGCTGGCACTGGTGAGCACACGGTCAAATATCGCTCTGCGGATTGGTTTGGCAACGTTGAAGAAATAAAATCCGAAACATTCATGATAATAAGTAACACTGCTGCCGTCCCCACCGCTTCTCCTGCCGGAGGAACGTACAGCTCGGATCAATCGGTCACTCTTTCCACCACAACCAGCGAAGCCACAATCTATTACACAACCGACGGATCCGTCCCAAATTCTTCTTCTGCCACATATTCTTCGGCAATATCAATCACAGGCGCTACCACGCTGAAAGCTATTGCCGTGAAATCAGGAATGACGGACAGTGCCGTTATGAGCGAGATTTATACTATCAATATTCCGCAACAAGTGAACGGAACACAAGTCGTTGGCACGGATAGTCCGGATGTTTCACAAGAAGTAAGCGGAGAAATAATTGTTACCACGGATACTCCGTCGCTTACTTTCAGCTCCAGCAAAAAAGTGAAGAAAAGGATCACTTTCACATTCAAAGACCTCACGCTCACCAACAAAAAATACGTCAAAGTTCGGTTGAACGGCAGAAAAGTTAAGGTCATGAGGGTCAGAAGAAGCGGAAATGACTCCTTAGTCACTGTCAGTCTGAAATACGGAAGATGGCCGGCGGGAAATTATACCCTGACAATGAGCTACAAAAACCAGATCAAAGTCGCGTATCTCAAGAAAGGGAAAACCAAATATCGCAAAGGCTGGCAAACAGGAAGCGTGACTTCGGAAAATATTCTTACGATAATATAAGAACGAGAAAATTTGCAGATGCCAAAGGATAGACGAAGCATGGATAAAGCCCTGTTTTTGTCCTCTTGTTCGTGAGAAGAGATGTTTTTGGGGAAAATTGTTGCATTTTTAAGCTGGCTATGTTTTTGACAAAATTGGACTTTTTTTGCCGGAAAGATTATACTAAAAGCGATTTTCCGGGCTAAAAATTTAAATATTCAAGAATATGTCCGAAATATTTTCCCAACTTTTTGACTCCCGAACTCGGGCGCGTCTCATAAAATTTTTCATGCTCAATGATAGGCAAGATTATTCCGTCAAAGAACTTGTCAGGAAAAACAAGATGACCTCTTCTCAAATAAGCCGCGAGCTGGTCCGGATGGAAAGGATCAAGATGATCATTCCAAAATCGAAAAAGGGGGTAAAATATTTCCAAACCAACAGGGATTTTATTTTCTATCCGGAGCTGAAAAGCCTCGTGGTAAAATCGAATACGCTGCCGGAATGCCGCAGTCTTAGCAAGATCAAGGATCTTGGAAAAATCAAACTAGCACTCATGTCCGGGGTTTTTTTGAATTATCCCAAAGGACAAGCAGATCTTTTGATAGTCGGGGACGAATTGAGCCGTGCTAAAGTAAGTCATCTTCTTGAGAATTTGGAAGCGGAAGTCGGGAAGGAGATCAATTATTCCCTGATGAGCTCGGAAGAATTCAAGTATCGTACCGATATGCTGGACAAGTTTATCATGGATTTTCTGGAGGGGCCGTATGAGGAAATTCTTTGCAAGGTTCCGAATCTGAAAGAGATAGCAAACAGGCGAAAATAGGGAAAATAAATATATCAGCGACTTTTATATATGTCTTTTACCGCCGCATTAATAGTAGTTTTGGCGCTTATTATTCTGACTCTGGCTGGGTTTGTTTTGTCTTTGAAAAAAATGTTCTGGAAATGGATGAAACAGATAGTAGAGGAAAACTCTGAGAAAACTATGAATATGAGTAAGGAAATTCTTGCCTCAGAGAGGGATCGAATGACTGCGGAATATAGACTTGAAAAAGAAAATATATCTGAAAAAATGGAGTCCGGTAGGCAGTATTTGGACAATAAAAAAGACGCGATCAAAGACTTGGTCGAACAAATATCCAAGGATCTCGAAAAGAACCAGGAAAAATCGGAGGAAGCCAAAGCGAGTACCTTGAAAGAATTAAACACGCTCAAGACAGTCATAGAGGAGCATAAAGTTGCCACAGGTGGACTAAAAGAGGCGACAGACCACCTGAAAAATATATTGTCCAATAATCAGTTGCGGGGTAAATATGGTGAGGAGGTGGCTGAACGCCTTTTGAGTTCAGTGGGCTTTGTGAAGGGGCAACATTATTCAGCGAATGTTGAGCAGGATACCGTTTCAACGCGGCCCGATTTCACAATGTATTTGCCGGACAAAACAAAGATAAACATAGATGCGAAATTTCCTTTGCAATCTTTGCTGAAATATCAGGAAGCCGAAAATAAGCAGGAAAAAGAACGCTTTTTAAGGGATTTTTCTTCCGACGTAAAGCAGAAGGTTAAGCAGGTTGCAACCAGGGACTATATTAATCCAGAGGAAGACACCGTTGACTTCGTGATACTTTTCGTACCGAACGAGATGATATTCAGTTTCATATATGAGCACTTGCACGAGGTATGGAATGACGCCATGAAGCAGAAGGTAATTTTAGCCGGCCCGTTCAGTTTCACGGCAATTCTGCGCATGGTATTCCAGTCGTATAAAAATTTTTCGTATCAAAAAAATTTACATTCCATTATTAAATTGATAAATTCATTCACCAAGGAATACGAGAGTTTCAGCAGGGAGTTGGATACCCTGGGGAAAAGGATTCAATCAGTTGAATCTCAATATAATACAGTGTCTGTTACTCGTTCGAAAAAATTGTCCGGTGTTGTGGACAAAATAAGAAGCGAAGACATACTGTTAGAAAATAAGGATGCGGTATTAATCGATAATAGCGGAGCAGATGGTCAGGAAATTTAAGGAAAAATTTAAAAGTTTTTTCTGGCGTGGCTATTGGTCCGATCCGGCGATATTTTTTTCGTTGCTATTGGCATTTTTGGCGAATGCCGGTATCTGGATTGCTCTCCGCTGGGTTGTCCAGCCGACTGACCAACCGATAATACTGCATTATAATGTTTATTTCGGAGTGGATTCCATCGGCGAGTGGGGAAATATTTTTATGATGCCGGCTATGGCAGCGGGGCTTTTGGCCGTGAATTTATTTTTGTCGCGCTTTTTCTATTATAAGGAACGGCTGGTTTCCTATCTTTTCGCCAGCATGGCGTTTTTGATGCAGCTTCTTATGATAGTCGGCGTGGCCAGCGTGATAATAATAAACTTCTAAATTCCGATGTTTCAATATCCCGATCCTCGCACTACCGATCCCAAAGAGCACCGCCTTCAGCGGCTTTTTGAATGTATTCCCGGAATCATCGCCTGGTTCACCCTGATCGGCATGTTCGCGTTTTCTTTTCTGGTTCCTATCTGGGTAGCTGTTTTTATAATCGTATTTGATATTTATTGGCTTCTCCGCACCATATACATTTCCGCTTATTCGATTGCGGCCTATAAGAAAATGCAAAGGCACAAACAAATCGATTGGATGGAAGTTTGCCTGAAAACGGCTGATCCGGGAAAATATCTTGAGGAAATCCGCGAAAAATGCGCAGCGCTGAAAAAGGACTACTTGAAGAAATCCTGGAAACTATTTACGAAAGCAAGGAGAGAATCGAAAAAAAAGCTGCACACCTCACTGGAGCTTAAAAAGGAAATCGAAGAAGTTTTGACGCGCGACCAGTCCAAGATGATGAAATGGGAGGATGTTTACCATGTCGTCATGCTTCCGACAGCCACGGAAGGGCCGGAAATCATCGAACCGGCCATCCAGGCAGTTTCTGATTCGAATTATCCGAATGAAAAGTTCATCATCCTGCTTGCCACTGAAGAGAGGGAAAACAAAGAAAATCGCGAGCATAAAATCAACCATCTCCGGAATAAATTCAAAAACACCTTTTTTGATTTTATCGTTACGGTCCACAAGGTTGCGGCGGGCGAGATGAAAGCCAAAGCCTCGAATACGACGTTTGCCGCGAAATATCTCAAGGAATATCTTGAGAAAAAAAATATTCCTTTGGAAAACGTCATTCTTTCCAATTTCGACTGTGATACCTGCGTTCATCCCGACTATTTCGCGGCTCTAGCGTTTAAATATATAACAGAACCGCGAAGGCTCAATTTCGCATATCAGCCGCTTCCTATGTACCACAACAATATTTGGGATACGAACGCATTTGTCCGGATAATCGTCACAGGTTCGTCTTTTTGGCATATGGTCGAAGCCATGCGCCCCGAGCACATGGTTACTTTTTCCTCCCACTCGGAAGCCTTCAAAACGATTGTCGACGTCAACTACTGGCCGGTTAATGTCATTTCCGAAGACAGTATCATATTTTGGAAAGGCTACACCTATTTCGGAGGAGATTATGAAGTTAAGCCGATATATCTTCCCGTATCCCTCGATGCAGTGCTGGCCGGAAGCTATTGGAAAACCATAACCAACCAATATAAGCAAAAAAGGCGTTGGGCGTACGGAATTGAAAATTTTCCGCTCCTCGCCCGGGCTTTTATAAAGAATAAAAAAATTCCTTTCGGCAGGAAGCTACGCCATTTGATGATCATGCTGGAGGGCCACTGGTCGTGGGCGACAAATTCTTTCATTCTTGCGCTTCTTGGGTGGCTACCGGTTATCATAGGCGGATCCGAATTCAATCAAAGCACTTTGGCGCATAATCTCCCATATCTCACGAGATACCTCATGAATGCGGCACTAATCGGCTTAGTCGTATCAATGTTTTTGAGTTTGATGCTGCTTCCGCCCCGCCCGGCGAGATATACCCGGAAGCGCTATATCTATATGTTTCTCCAATGGTTCCTAGTTCCGATCACTGCGCCGTTTCTTGGCGCCATGCCGGCCGTAGATTCCCAAACTCGAATCCTTTTTGGGAAGTATTTCGGCGAATTCTGGGTGACGGAAAAAGTCCGGAAAGAATAAATATTCGAGGGCCAACCTCGAATAATTTTTTATGGATTTTATCAGGGATATTCAAAACTTAGGTAAAAAAGATGCAGTCATTGCCGGCGGAAAGGGGGCTTCGCTCGGGGAACTAATGAAAGCCGGCTTTTCTGTTCCGCCCGGCTTTGTGATACTTTCGCGGGCTTATGAAAAATTTTTAAAAGAGTCAAGTTTGTTTTTTGAAATTGAGAAAATTTTGCGTTTCACTGATCATGAAAAAGATTATACCGTCGAAAGAGCGTCGAAAAAAATAAAAACTTTGATGCTTGGCGCGGAAATTCCGCAGGGCATAAAAGAAGATATTTTCAAGTCTTTTGAAAAACTTGGCTCAAAACTTGTCGCAGTCCGGTCAAGCGCGACAGCGGAGGACGGCCTTGAGGCGGCCTGGGCGGGCCAGCTCGAGAGCTATCTGAATACTTCCGAAAAAAATCTGTTAGAAAACGTGAAAAAATGCTGGGCGTCGCTGTTTGCGCCGCGAGCTCTATTTTACCACCTTGAAAAAGGCTTGGAAAACAAAAAAATTTCTGTCGCCGTGGTAGTGCAGAAAATGGTCAAGAGTGAAAAATCAGGAGTGGCTTTTTCTGTCCATCCGGTTACACAGGAAAAAAACAAGATTATTATCGAAGCTGGATTCGGATCGGGAGCGGCAATTGTTTCCGGGCAAATTACTCCTGATAACTATGTGATTGAAAAAAATAAAGGGATAATTTTTGAAAAGAGCATCAATAGGCAGAAAAAAGCTATTTTTCGATCCGGACCAGAGGGTAATGCGTGGAAAAATATTTCAAAGGAGAAGCAAGCGCAGCCGAAACTAAGCGACGGGGAAATTCTGAATCTTTCAAAAATAATAAATAAAATCGAAAATCATTTTGGTTTTCCGGTGGACGTCGAATGGGCTAAAGTAAGAAATAAATTTTATATTCTTCAATCCCGACCGATTACTACCTTGAAAATGAAGCCGAGAAGAGAATTTGAAAAAATATATAACCGATCCCTTCCTCTTTTCGCGGCCCAATATTGGCAAATAGGGGAACGACATGAATTGCCGAAAATATCCGATAATTCGATATATTATGATCCACTCTTTGTTTATAGAAAAGACAAGGAGACGGATGTTTATTATGACGTAACGGATTATTCCGAGGAGGACAGGCCTATCCCGGCCTATTTCGAGAAACACCCCGAAAATTTCAGAAAAATTGCCGGTGATTATCAAAAAATTTGTCGGGAGATGCTGCGACTGGCCAAAACGGCAAAACCCGGAGATTTTTCAAAAATATTCCGGCTCCATCTTTCTTTTTGGCCGAGGCTTGCGGTGATAGTCAGTCTGGGGGAAAGATTTGGAAAAGATAAAACAAACCCCATTTTCCGGGAAGCTTTGAGGTTGAGAAAAAAAACAGAAAAGATTGATTATATATCCGGCAACAAGCTTCTTGAATTGGCGGGAAAATTGGTTCCGGAGCAAAAAGATTTTATCGAATTCATGACATTCGAGGAAATCGTCGAAAAAAATATCCCGCCTCTTTCAGAGCTGAAAAAAAGAAAAAAAGGATATATTTTTCATGAAGGAAAGATATATGCCGATTTAAGCATCAGGGATTTCAAGAAAAAAGAAAATATCGTTTTTTATAGGGGAAGCCGTCCGCTTTCCAGGCATATTCTGGGAGGGATTACGGCTATGAAGGGAAGGATTGTAGGCAGAGCCAGGATCGTGCTAAATTTGAAAAGCCTGGACAGGGTAAAAGACAATGAAGTCCTTATTGCTTCTATGACTACGCCGGATTTCATCATAGCAATGGAGAAGGCGGCAGCCTTTGTCACTGACGAGGGTGGCATAACATGCCATGCGGCCATTGTGGCCCGGGAAATGGGGAAGCCCTGTCTCGTAGCTACGAAAATTGCCACCAGCGTCATCCGAAGCGGTGATCTGATTGAAGTCGACGCAAACAAAGCTCTGGTTCGAATTTTGGAAAGGGCGGGATGATTTATTTGAATCCAAGCCCTAAATAAAATAGCGGGAACAGTTCGGACGAACTGCTCCCGCGGGGCGGTTAGCTGGGTTGTGGCGATTAGCCGGTGATCGGTGGACGCGGCCCGCCCTCCATGAAAGTCCGAACAGCGGAAGGCATCTTGGGCGCAGTATTGACCACGAGTCGAAGGCTAAGTACTTTATCAATATTCCAGAGCCAGACCCGCTGATCTTCTTCAGGATACTGAGAAAGATTGGACGGTGAACGCCAATAGAGGCCGTAATTATTTAAGAATATTACGGCCTCCTTCACGTAGTTCACAACCGGATCGCCAGTGCTCTTTGGCATCAGTTTTTCCTCCTTAATAAAATTTGGCTTATAAAATAACAATTATTTCGCAAAGCCACAGCTTTACAAAATATAATCTTATCATATTTTTAACAAATAGTCAAGTGATGACAAAATTTCTCCTTCCATTTTTATATTCGTTCATCGCGTCAGCAATAGCCATATTTTTTTTGACGAAGGCTAAGCCTTCGTCAGAACGAAAGTTTAGTCTTCGGAGACTAGGTGGGATTATTATCATCGCGGTTTTTGTGTTGCTTATTGTATTTAACAAGGATTTAGTTATTACGAAGCCGATTGCCGGCATATTAGCCGGAAGCGTATTGATTCTACTTTTCGGACTTTGGGATGATATAAAAAGTTTGAGTTGGAAAAAACAGCTTCTTTTTCAGATCATCATCGCTGTAACGGCTATATTATTCGGCGTGCGGAGCGGATTTATTTCCAATCCCTTCGGCGGAACAATAAGCCTGGAAAATCCGCTGATATATCTGCCGTTTTTTGTCTTATATTATCTGCTCTTCATGAATTCTCTCAATTGGCTCGACGGTGTTGACGGGCTGTCTGGGAGCGTGACGCTGGTGGCGCTTGGGACAATTTTTTTCTTGAGTTTCAAGCCGGAGGTGAACCAGCCGGCGACGGCCATTTTATGCGCGATTGCCGGAGGAGCAGTATTTGGTTTTTTGGTATATAATTTCAAGCCGGCTCAAATAATCGCCGGAACCAGCGGAGCCTGGTTTTTCGGCTTTCTTCTGGCGAGCCTTTCTATTTTCGCCGGCGCGAAAATCGCGACTGTGATGACGGTATCGATAATTCCGATTTTGGATTTGGTTCGGGTCACCTGGGAGCGCCGCGGGGCAGGCCAATCCATTTTCCGCGGCAAAGACGATAGACATCTCCACCATAAATTGCTAAAATCAGGGGTGAGCGAACGAAAGATACTTTTTTTTCTCGCTTTGGCAAGCTTTTTGCTTGGAGCTTTGGCTTTGGCGCTAGGCGCGAAAGGAAAAATTATTCTCTTTGCCGCCGCCGCGGCAATTTATATATTTGTTTTATCAAAAATAAATGGAAGAAAATAAAAAAGCGAAAATACTTTACGCCGTTGTCGGGGCGGTTATCCTGGCTATTCTTTTGAATTATGTTTTTAGCGAAGTTTATTCCGCCAAAGGAAACCGGATCAAGAGGGTATATGTCAAAAACAATCTGGTTAAGGCCGAGGTTGTGAAATCAAAAGAAAAAATTGAAAAAGGTTTGTCCCAAAGAAAAAGTCTAGCCGAGGGACGAGGAATGCTTTTCGTGATGCCTACGATAGATTACCAGCGTTTTTGGATGAAGGAAATGCTTTTTCCCATTGACATAATTTGGATTGCCAACGGCAAGGTGATCGGCTTTGATAAAAATATTTCCTTCAAAGATTCGAGAATCTTCACTTCTCCCGCGCCGGCCAGCTATGTCCTTGAGGTGACAGCCGGGTTTTGCGATAAGTATAAAATTGAAATCAATGACGCGTTAAAGATGTAATGATTTACACACAAAGGTCGCCTCATTAAATAATCCGCTAAAAGCAAATTCCCAATTTGCGGGATTAGATAGGGTAAACTTGCCTAATTTTTGTTCCTTTGCTACACTTCGAGCAACGATAAAACCTAAAACATGAAAGCTATGAAAAAATCTGCCTTAAGTCTAGTCAAAAAAATAAGAATAAACGAAAAATTGATCAATTTCATCCTTATTCTTATCCTGGGATTTTTGGTCGGTGTGGCGCTCAAAACGGAAGCGAAAAAAAGGGTGACCATTGGATACAACGACTATCTGGTAAGCGAAATGAAGCAGGACTTTGATCTGCTGAAAGAAGAGCCGCCGGTTCCGCAGCAAGCGCCTGCGCCGTCTCCAACGCCTTCACAGCCCCAGAGTAATCAATAAGCTGAAAAATAATAATAATATTTAAAAAATAGCCTAATGGAAGATCAAAAAGAGGAAAAATTGGCTGAAGATTCGCCAATGTCTAATGAGGAGGGGAAAGAAGACAAGTCCGAATCATATGATTCGGGAAAGGAAGAGAATAAAGTATCCTACAAAAAGAAGATAAAAAACTATACTTCGATTATTATTCTTTTAGCCGGCTTGCTAGTCGGAAGTATTTTTGTTGATGTTGCCCAATTTTTTGGCCAACAGGGTGTTTCCCCGAGAGTCCTCAAAAATGCGGACATTTTTCCTTCAGAAGGAAAAACTTGGGTGGCTTTCAAAGAGCCGGTTGTCAACGTAAAAGTCTTGACAGACAGCAAATGCGAAGCGTGCGATCCGACTGAGCCTCTCAAATGGCTGAAGCGTGTTATACCGACCATGCTGGCCAAGGATGTGTCGGCAGATTCCGAAGAAGGTAAAAAAATGATTTCTGATTTCAAAGTGAAGGGAATTCCAGCGTTTGTTTTCGACGAAAACATCACAAAGACTGATGTTTATGCCCAGGCCCAGCCGATATTCAAAAAAGAAGGTTCAAGTTATTTGATGGACACCAATCAAGTCGGAATAAAGCCCGGAAAAATTCTCGAAACTCCGCAAGTTGAAAGTGATGATCCGCAAATTGGGGCGAAAGATGCCAAAGTGAAGATGGTTATCTTCAGTGATTTCCAGTGCCCTTATTGCAAGGTATTCCATGAGACTTTGACAAAAGTTATTTCCGAATACAAAGATAGAGTCCTGTTTGTCTATAAATATGATCCTCTGGATATGCATCCCCAGGCTCCTAACGCGGCTTTGGCGGCGGCTTGCGCCGGCGATCAAGGAAAATTTTGGGAAATGGCCGATAAGCTATATGCTTCGCAGGATGATTGGGGAAAAGCTACGGGAGTGGCAAGATTCAAGACGTATGCGGCAGCACTCGGCCTGAATGCTAATACATTCAATAAATGCCTGGATGATTCCAAATATAAGGACAAAATCGATGCTGACATAAAAGAAGCGGGGGAATTCGGAATCTCTGGGACACCTGCCTTCTTTGTGAATGACCAATTTTCCGCCGGAATGGTTCCTGTCGAGGAACTCAAGAAAATGCTTGACGACGAATTGGCGAAGTAGGATAAGTAAATCTGGTATTTTATATAGAAATCGAGCCTTAGTGCTCGATTTCTTTTTTATGCATCAGCAGGCTTTTTTTATTTGCAGAAAAATGTTATGATATTTTTATGAATCCCGTTAGAAATTTATTGATTTTCATTTTTAATGGGACTTATAAAATAAACTGTTAAATTCTGATTAATTACCTGTTAACCATATCATTTCTAACGGGATGAAACTCGATAAGAAAATTTTCGAAATAATTTTCCATGCCCGGGGCGGGCAGGGGGCGAAAACCGCCGCCGAGCTTTTGGCTCAGGCCGCGCTCCGCGAAGGGAAATTTGTCCAGGCTTTTCCGGACTTCGGTCCTGAAAGATCCGGCGCGCCAATGAAGACCTTTGTCCGGATTTCTGATGAACCGATTCAGACTCATGAACCGGTTGTTGATCCGGATATTGTCGTAATAGCGGACGAAACTCTGCTTGGTATCATTGACGTGAAGAAAAATCTTGACGAGAATGAATCAATGATCGTGAATACGACTTCGGATCGCGAGTCGGTGGCGAAAAAGACGGGTTATGTCGGAAACATCTATCCGATTGATGCGACAGGCCTCTCAATGGATATCATTGGCGAACCGCGGCCCAATACGGCGATTCTGGGAAAGTTGATCAAGGTTTCGGAAGTAGTAAAAATGGACGACATCATAAGTGTATTTCGGGAAAAATATACCGATAAGATCGGAGCGGAGAAAACAGAGAAGAACGTGCAGGCGATAGAAAAAGCTTACGACAGCCTGTAGAATCTAGTGCGTGAAAATTTGTATCTAGTATTTTTATGACAGAGGCTTGGCGAGAAATCGAAGAAGGTGCCGTAATAAAACACGACATCAAAAAGTCGCCCCGGACTGGCGACTGGCGGTATATGAAGCCGCATATCGATAAAAAATCCTGCATTGGATGCGGACAGTGTTTTTCAATTTGTCCGGAGGCCTGTATCGACTATGATTCGGAGCGCAAAGCCGATATCGACTACGATTTTTGCAAAGGCTGCGGAGTTTGCGCGACAATTTGCCCTAAAAAAGCAATTCGGATGGTGAATAATGTATAATGTATCACGTATAATGTATGTCCGATGCCAAGGAAAAAATAAGATCATTTACCGATCTCAATGCATGGAGAGAGGGTCATAAATTAGTAATGATGATATATGGGATTACTAAGAACTTTCCAAAAGATGAATTATTCGGCCTAACAAATCAAATGAGAAGGTGTGCGGTCTCCGTAACGTCCAATATAGCTGAAGGATTCAGCCGACAGTCTATTAAGGAAAAAGTCCAATTTTATTCAATGTCGCATGGATCACTCACGGAATTGCAAAATCAACTGATTATTTCCAGAGACATTAAATATTTCAGTAAAGATGAATTTAATAAAATTGCCAATCAAACAATTGTAGTTCATAAGTTGATTTCCGGGCTTAAAAAAATAAGAAATACATAATACTTTATACATGATACAAAATACAAAATACATAGCTCTGACCGGCGGAGCGGCCGCGGCGGAAGCCCTGAAACAGATCAACCCCGACGTGATGCCGGTTTATCCCATTACGCCGCAAACCCCGATCATCGAGGTTTTTGCCAAAATGGTAGCCGACGGCGAGGTGGATACGGAAATCATCCAGGTTGAATCGGAGCATAGCGCGATGAGCGCGGCGATGGGAGCCCAGGCGGCCGGGGTGCGGGCGGTGACAGCTTCGAGCTCGCAGGGGATCATGCTTATGAGCGAAATTCTCCCGATTGTTTCCGGAACCCGGTTGCCGGCCCTTATGGTTGTCAGCGCCCGGGCTTTGTCCGCGCCGATAAATATCCATGGGGATCATGAGGACGTCATGGCTGTCCGAGATCTGGGCTGGATCCAGATTATTTCTGAAAATGCGCAGGAAGTATACGATAATGTTTTTATTGCGCTGAAAATGGCGGAAAAGGTTCGGATTCCGGCAATGGTAATCATGGATGGCTTCATTACTTCGCACAGCGTGGAAAATCTGGAAATTGTGGACACGGCCGCGGTCAGGGGATATGTCGGTGAATATAAGCCGAAAAAATATTTGCTGGATATTGAAAATCCGGTTAGTTTCGGTCCGGTCGGCCTTCCAAATTCATTTTTCGAATTCAAGCGGGCGCAGATCGAAGCCATGAATGACGCAACAGTTGCCTATAAAGAAGCGGCTGATGAATATGCCGTTTTGACCGGAAGAAAATATGATTACTTCGAAGGATATCAGCTTGAAGACGCAGAGCGGGTTATTGTCATTGCGGGGTCGGCCGCTGGAGCAGCCAAAGTGGCAATCGACGAAATGCGCGCCGATGGAGAAAAAGTGGGACTGCTCAAAATAAAATTATTCCGTCCTTTTCCTTATAAAAAAATCGCTGAAGCGCTGAAAAATGCTAAAAATATTGCAGTTCTTGACCGGACAGTGCCACTTGGATCGGATGCCCCGTTATTTTCCGATATTTTGAACAGCCTGTTCAAAATCCAAAATCCAAAATCCAAAATCCAGTCGTATATTTACGGTTTGGGCGGAAGGGAAATATTTTCAAAGGATATCAAGCAAGTTTTTGAAGACCTGAAAAAGGAAAACGGGGAATCATTGAAATATATAGGATTGAAATAAAATGAATAAAGACCTGACGAAAAAATTTGCTCCCGGCCATTCCACCTGCGCCGGATGCGGTGTTCCGGCTATTGTGCGGACGGTTCTTGGTGCGACGGATGATCCGGTGATTGTGGTGAGCGCTACCGGATGTCTCGAGGTGACTTCAACGCTCTATCCCTATTCTGCGTGGAAAATTCCCTGGATACATAACGCTTTTGAGAATGCGGCGGCCACGGCGGCGGGAATCGACGGTGCAGTGAAAGCGCTTCGGAAAAAAAATAAAATACCAGCCGATAAGAAAATAAAAATTATTGTTTTCGGCGGGGACGGGGGAACATATGACATCGGACTTCAGAGTTTGTCTGGAGCGCTTGAGCGCCAGCATGATTTTTTGTATGTCTGTTACGACAATGGGGCTTATATGAATACCGGAGGACAGAGAAGCGGGGCGACACCTTTTGGCGCGGACACGGAAACGACTCCGGCCGGAAAGCGCAGCTTCGGAAAAAAAGAAAAAAGAAAAGACTTGATGTCGATCGTGATTGCGCATCATATCAGCTATGCGGCGCAGGCCAATGCTGCCTATCTTGCGGATTTGGCGAAAAAAGCCAAAAAAGCGCTGGAAACGGAAGGGCCAAAATTTTTACTCGTTCTTCAACCCTGCACCAATCTTTGGAAATTTCCGACCTCGCAATATGTGAATATAGGAAAACTGGCGACAGAAACTAATTTTTGGCCCCTTTGGGAATTTGAAGGCGGAAAATATAAGATAAATTGGGCAACCGAAAAACCAAAGCCTCTCGAGGAATTTTTGAAAACTCAAGGGAGATTCAAGCACCTTTTCAAGCCCGGAAACGAAAAGATTGTTCAGGAAATGCAAAAAGAAATTGACGCAGACTGGAAAAAACTGGTGAAATTGGCGGAAATTTAGGATTAATATTTTATAATTTTAGCATTATGAAAAAAATGCATTTCCTAATCATAAGTTCAATACTTTTTGGAATAGTCTTTGTTTATTCTGTATATCAATCCCTCCTTATTGGTTGTGAATGCAATGTAGCAACACACGGCCCCATTATTTTCCTGGCACTGTTTGCTATATTTTTAACCTCATTGCAGCTTATTGTGGGTAAATCTATAAAAAGCGGAAATAAAAATACATCAGTGATTTATTTCATATCCCTTTTTATATTATTAGTAATATATATTGCTATTGTAGCTGCTTTATTCAATAGCGCATGGGGTGCTGCTGGCGGACCGTTTTAGTTGAAATAATATTATTTAACGTATCGTACTAATCAATTGTAATAAGAAATCTATGCCAAAAGCCAAAGTAAACGAAGAAATTTGCATCGGTTGCGGAACCTGTGAAGCGCTTTGCCCGAAAGTATTCAAAATCGAAAACGGAAAATCCCACGTAATCTCGGAGGATTGCGGAGATTGTGATTGCGCTGAAGTTGTTTCCAGCTGTCCGGTCAACGCGATCTCCATCGAAAACTAGATTATATAAAATAATAATCATTAATCATAAGTCATTGACCTTTGCTTAATGGTCGATGAATAATTTTTCATGAACGAAATAAAAAAAGAACCGGAGCCTAAAAAAAATTCTTTCTGCTGCGGCGAAATCATCGAGCCCCACAAAAAACTGATCGTTGCCGTAATACTGATCTCCTTTCTGCTTTCCTCCTTCTTCGGGGCAGTTTTTGGATTTATGGCGGGGGGGATAGGCAAGGAAAACATATTTTCCAAAATTACCGGACAAAAAAAGAGTGTCCAGGGACAAAATTCGGCTAGTGGTGGCGATCGGACAATCAATTTCCCTGACGAGGAATCGGCGGTGATCACGGCCGTTGACAAGGCGTCGCCTTCGGTGGTGAGTATAATCATAAGCAAGGACGTTCCCAAGATGCAGAATTTCTTTTCTGATCCCTTCGGGGCTGATCCCTTTTTTGATCCCTTCGGGTCCGGAGGCAGCAACAATCAAAACAGCCAGGGCGGAACCGAAAAGCAGGAAATCGGCGGGGGATCAGGATTTATTGTCTCGGCTGACGGTCTTGTTGCCACGAACAAACACGTTGTTTCAGATGAGGGAGCCAGTTATACCGTGATGACTAATGACGAAAAAAAATATGATGCCAAGGTAATGGCGGTTGATCCGGTCAATGACGTCGCAATCCTAAAAATAGACGCGGGGAACTTGCCTGTTTTGGAGTTGGGAGATTCCGCAAATCTCAGAATAGGCCAGACGGTGGTGGCGATTGGAAATTCATTGGGGGAATTCCGCAATACTGTCAGTAAAGGGATAATTTCCGGTCTCAAGCGCAATGTGACCGCCGGTTCCGGCTTTGGCGATTCGGAAAATCTCAGCGAAGTGATCCAGACGGATGCGGCTATCAATCCGGGAAACTCAGGCGGACCCTTGCTTGATATCAATGGCAAAGTTATCGGAGTGAATGTCGCTATGGCTCAGGGGGCGCAAAGCGTCGGTTTCGCCTTGCCTATTGATATAATCAAAAAAGATCTTGCCAGCGTTAAGGATAAAGGAAAAATCGTCCAACCGTATATCGGGGTCCGATATATACCCATCACGACGGAAATTCAAAAACAAAACAACCTGTCCTATGACTACGGCGCTCTGGTTCTCCGGGGCCAGCAGATAACGGATTTTGCGGTTGTCCCCGGAAGCCCCGCAGATAAAGCCGGCATCGTGGAAAATGACATAATTCTCGAAATAAACGGGCAGAAAATCGATACAAAACATCAACTAGGCGACATGATTGCCAAATACAGCGTGGGTGATACGATAACACTCAAAATTTGGCATAAAGGCGAGGAAAAAACGGTGCAAGTGAAGCTCGAGGAGAGGAAATAATCGTAGGGACCCCGATCCTTCAATTGTATAAACAAAAAAACAGCCCTGATGTAAATTTGGGGCTGTTTTTTCAATTCATCTACTGTTATTCGTTTCCTACATTTAGATCTATGCTATTGAAATCGCTGTAATCCTCATTGATCCATGGGTATATTTGCTTTTTTGACGAATCAAATTTTTCATATGCACCCTTGGCCAGATCAAGGACGTAAAAGGTGTTTTTCATACTACTAGGAGTATCAGTTGCCGCTTTATCTCTGTTTATAGCACCGACTGCCAATTTTTCATTCGAAGGGGAGAAAATGTAATCTCCGTAGCTGAAATTCTGATCTTTTAATGGCGTTGCATAATTTTTTGATACCTTTTTTTCTAAATCCATTACAACTATTTTCCAATCTTTGTAATTGTCGTATGCACGTGGGTACCAATATACGGCGTAATTTCCGTCACTAGAAACCGCAATTGTCGTCAGGTTATCTAATTTAAGAAGCTGCTCAACTGAATTGTCAGAAATATTCAGGCGAAATAGATTTGGATAGGCGTAGTCATGGACATACAACCCCCCAAGTTCGTCTGGCCTAACTGAAAAATAGAGGTATTGATCATTACGAGCAAGAATCTTATACCCACCGGTTGCGCAAATTCCGTTTACAAAAAATGTACCGGAATTTTGACCATCTTTTTTGATTATCATCTCCGCTTTTCCTTTGCCATTTTCAGGCACAATGCCATCTTTGCAATCCAGGCTCCCTTTTTGTTTAAAAGAAAAAAAAGGTTTTTTGTTTTGAATTTGGTTAGTTGTTTGTGTATTGGACTGGCTTACTACCTGGTCCTCTGACCCGTTTTGCGTAATAGGAGTTTTACTTTCTACGCTTTTAGCTGGAACATTTTGATACGCACTTGGCGCGTAGGCATTTTTACTCACTGCGAAATATATCGTTGTTCCGGCCAGAATGACAACTAGCGCTACCAAAATCGCCACAATACTTTTTTGTTGCATTTTTTTGTTTTTATATTATTTATTACCTGACATCATTATCTATTTTTTAGAGATGGGCTGTCAAGAGGCCTATTTTATGGTAAAATTATAAAGTAGGCACTTAATTATATGGAGAAGGCGCATATGCGAGAACAAATATACAATCTATCGCCCGAAGAGGTGCTGGAAAAATTTTCGACTACCGGAAAGGGGCTTTTGAATGAAGAGGCAGGGAAAAGAATCAAGGAGCATGGGCTGAATAAAATCGAAAAAAAGCATAATTGGCGGCTCGTGAAGTTGGTTCTGCACCAATTCAATGACGCTTTAGTGTGGATTTTGCTCGTAGCGGCGATTTTGGCGTTGGTGTTCGGCGAAATGCGGGATGTAACGATAATTCTCGTTATCATTTTTATCAATTCTGCGATTGGATTCACCCAGGAATGGAAAGCCGAACGGATAATGGACCGGATCCAGAAACTGACTTCTGACAAAGCAACTGTTTTTCGCTCTGGGCGGAAGAAAGAAATCGATTCCAGCGAAGTTGTGCCGGGAGACATTATTTTCATTGCTTCAGGGGATAATGTTCCGGCTGACGGATATATTCTCGAGAGTTATAATCTCCACACCAACAGTTTCATTTTCACAGGAGAATCGAAGACGGAAAAAAAGGAATCAAAGGTCATCAAAGAAGATAATCTGGCGATTGCTGATATTGAAAATATGGTTTTTACCGGTGAACAGGTGACCATGGGAGAAGCAAAGGTTGTTATCACTGCGACAGGAATGGGAACGGAACTCGGGAAAATCGCTAAGCTTTCGACGGAAGTGGCGGATGAGCTCACTCCGCTTCAGAGAAAAATGCGCATGCTTGGAAGGGATGTTTCCGTTTTGGCGGTGGCAATTGCGACGCTGGTCCTCATTGCGGGGGGATTTCAGCATTTGTCCTGGTATCAAAATTTTTTATTTGCGCTGGCAGTGGCAGTTTCGGTTGTTCCGGAAGGGCTTCCAGCGGCAATGTCCGTGGCGCTTTCGCTTGGAATGCGGCGGCTGCTCAGGAAAAACGTTTTGGCAAAAAAATTGATTGCCGTGGAGACTTTAGGGTCGGTGAGTATGGTTTGCGCGGATAAAACGGGGACAATGACCAAAAATGAGCTCATGGCCACGAAAATTATCCTGGATGATAAGGAAATCGAAATAAGCGGGGAAGGATACAGGCCCCAAGGCCAATTTCTGATTGATGGAAAAACGGTCGATCCGCAAAACATAAAAAATCTTGACCTGATTTTGAAAATTAGCGCGCTGTGCAATGATGCGAGTCTGATCCGCGAGGATGAAGATTATAAAATTATTGGCGATCCGACGGAAGGAGCATTGGTCGTTGCTGCCCGCAAATTTGATCCGCGAGAAGATTATTTTGAGGTAGGGGAGAGGAAGATTGATGAAAATCCCTTCGAATCGGAACGAATGATGATGAGTGTCGTTTATGAAAGAACGTTAGGAGGTAAAAAAGAAGTTTTTAGCTACGCCAAAGGATCTCCGGATATTCTTTTGGGCCTCTCCCCCAAAAAGTTGACTGAAAAGGGGATAGTCCCCTTTTCCGACGAAGAAAAAAGGAAGACAAGAGAGATTTATGACAAGATGTCTTCCAAGGCGCTTCGGGTTTTGGCTTTTGCCTATAGGCCCATTAGAAAAAATATTTCTACCGGGCCAAGCCCGCAAAAATTTTCTGCCAACGAAGCTGAACAGGACCTGATTTGGGTTGGAATGGTGGCGATGATTGATCCGCCCAGGCGCGATGTCGGGGATGCTATTGCGGAATGCAGGGAAATGGGCATCAAGGTCATTATGATTACAGGAGATTATGAAATTACCGCGAAAGCAATAGCGGAGAGAGTGGGATTGATTTCACATAACATGAAACATGGAACACATAACAACTTTGTTATCAACGGGAAGCAATTAGGCGAGCTAAAAGATCAAGAGATAATACAAAGGATCAAAGATGGTGTCAGTGTTTTTGCCCGAATTACTCCGGAGCAAAAACTTCGCATCGCGACAATTCTCAAAAAATCAGGCGCCGTAATCGCGATGACCGGAGACGGTGTAAATGACGCTCCGGCGCTCAAAAAAGCGGATATCGGCGTCGCAATGGGAAAAATTGGAACCGATGTTTCCAAGGAAGCGTCAGATATGATACTTCTTGATGATAATTTCGCTTCGATTGTGGCTGGAATAAAGGAAGGGCGTACGATATATCAGAATATCCGAAAATTTGTATATTATGTTTTTTCTTCAAACTCAAGCGAATTTTTGACGGTGATTTTCGGGACTCTTCTCATGATTCCCTCTCCTATCACAGCAGTTCAAATACTTGCCATTGATCTGGGTACAGATGTCTTCCCATCGCTGGCCCTGGGTGTTGAGCCGGCCGAAGCGGGAAATTCGAAACGGAAACCATGGAATCCAAAGGAACGGCTTATTGGAAGTTTTGGGTTTTGGCGGCTGGTTTATGTAGGTTTTATTATGTCGACGGGGGCTATACTTGCATATCTTTGGTCGATGAAAAGAGGCGGATGGAATTTTGGAGAAAAAATTGATCTTAACTCCGCCCTATATATCAAATCGACAGCGGCGACTTACGCGGTGCTTTCCATGACCCAGATGGCGAATTTGATGCAGGCACGGAGCGAAAAGTTATCCGTTTTCGAGATTGGTTTTTTCAAAAACAGATGGCTTATCGGATCGATATTCATTTCTGTCGGAATGCTTCTGTCTTTCATGTACATCCCCTTTTTCCAAAAATATCTCCACATGGCGCCGATTGATTTTTGGGATTGGGTTGTGGTTATCGGAGCGACCCTGGCGGTTTTTGTTTTTGAGGAAGCCAGAAAAGCGGAAAGAAAATAAAGAGCGGTGAAAATCGGAAAATTATAATTCGACCTACCGGCATTTTGAGAATAAAAAAGAGCCAGCCTATAAGGCGGCCCTTTTTTATTTCCGGTTTATTTAATCTTTAATAAATAATTAGGATAAAAAATCCCCGGCTCGTCTCTGCGAACCGGGGGGTTAGATTTTCTTGTCTTTCTTACTCAAGAAGGAGATTTATTATAGCTGGTGGCACTCCCGCCAGAAATTTATACTGGATAAAACCGTTTTGGTGGTCAAGAGAGACTTTCGCCCTCTTAAACTTCCAGGAATCGATATTCATCCAAGCGCTTGTGCCGTTCGCCAAGCTGAGGCAGAAATTCCCCAAGTCTTCCTGTGGCATGTGGCTGATGGTGGCAGTGAAATTTTCATCTGTATCGGAGGATATTTCTCCGGTCGATATGCTGTTTTCCTGCCAGCCGACCTTGTCGCTATTCCATATGGCTTTTTTTACATCGGCTGGATTAATCCGGCCGTTGTTTACGAAGCCGCAGACGATATTGCAGTTGAAGCGGACGACAAACCTCGATCTCGGTCCGTCGAAAAGGATCGAGGAAGGTTGATATTTTCCGTATTCAACAAAATAGGATCGTCCGCCATCAGTCTGATTTTCGACCAAGAGCCTGGGTTGCTGGAGGGCGTTGGGGATGGCGGAGCTTATTTCCCAAAATTCTCCTGATGCGGGATCAAGATTAAAAAAACAAAATTTCCCGCTTTTCAACTTAACGCACCAGATTGACCGTGTGTCATTGTTGGGGGTTCCATTGATGGTGCAAGGAAGTCTGGTCCATGTTGGCTGCCTGGGCAATGGAATTTTCCTGCCAGCCGACCCGGTCGGAATTGAAGATTACTTTCTCGATATCCTGGGGCAGAACCACGTCGGAAGTGGCAAGCCCCCGAACTACCCCGGCAACAATGGGAAGCTGAACTTCTTGGTAAGTTGGATAAATAGTGATTGTGCCGGGAAAAATGTCACCGGCGGCCAAGACCTGGCTGCCGGCAAAAAAACCAGCAGCAAGGCCACCAACAATTCCAAAAGTGATTTTTTGGTCATTGCCGTGTCCTTTTATTGAATTTTTCGTGAACTGAACCAACAAGTCAGAATAACATCTTATGGGTTATTTGTCAAATGTCCGTATAGAAAAGTCGTTTTTATATTTTTCAGAAAAAAGCTATAATTAAACCATGATCAATCATAAAATTGCGAAAATATTCAACCAGATGGCGGATTTTTATGTCATGAAGGACGATAAGTTCCGTCCGAGGGCCTATGAAAAGGCGGCGCGCCTGATTGAAGATATGGAAAACGATCTGGTGGATATATATGAAAAAGGCGGCACGAAATCCCTGATGCAGGTTCCGGGGATAGGAAAGGGCCTGGCGGAGCATATAGAAGAATATATCAAAACAGGGAAGATAGAAATTTTTGAAAAACTCAAAGCGGATGCCCCGATTGACCTTGAAAGCTTCTCCGCTGTCTCCGGCGTAGGTCCGAAAACTCTGATGGCGCTTTATGAAAAACTAAAGATAAAAAATATCCGCGACCTTGAAAAAGCGGCGAGGGCGGGGAAGCTGCGGTCTCTCCCCCGCTTCGGTGAAAAAACAGAAGACAATATCCTGCGTTCAATAGAGCTGTCGCGCGAGCACCAGGGCCGTTTTTTGCTTGGCTATATCTCCCCTATTGTTTTGCGGATTGAAAAAAACCTCGCTTCCGTTCCGGGTGTCAAAAAAATCATTGCCTGCGGATCTTTCCGGCGAGCCAAGGAAACGATTGGAGATATAGACATTCTGGCGGTGGCGGAAAATTCGAATGAGGTCATGGAGTATTTTGTTTCAATGCCGGATGTCGAAAAAATCATCGCTCAGGGCGAAACGAAATCGGTTGTGAAGCTCGATAATGGGATCGAGGTGGATCTCCGGGTGGTTCCGCAAAAATCATACGGAGCGGCGCTCCAATATTTCACCGGGAATAAGGACCATAATGTTGAACTGCGAAAAATTGCCATCAGGAAAGGCTGGAAACTGAACGAGTACGGGCTGTTTGATAAAAATAAAAGGCAAATCGCGGGAAAAACGGAAGAAGATGTATACGAAAAACTGGGACTCGATTGGATGCCTCCGGAAATGCGGGAAAATCGCGGCGAGATCGAATTGGCCGAGGCGCATAAATTGCCGAAGATTCTCAAATATGAAGATGTGCTGGGCGATCTTCAGATGCATTCAACTTATTCCGACGGCGCGCACAGCATTCAAGAAATGGCAGAAATGGCCAAAAAACTAGGAAGAAAATATATCGCCATTACCGATCACGTAGGGCATCTCAAGATCGCGGGGGCGATGGACACGAAAACTATTGAAAAGCAATGGCGGGAGATTGAAAAAGCAGACAGGGCGATATCTGGGATAAAAATTCTCAAAGGCTGCGAAGTGGACATAAATCCGGACGGGACAATTGCGTTTGATGACAAATATCTGGCGAAGTTCGACATCGTCCTCGGTTCGATCCACTCGAATTTCAAAATGAAAAAAGACGATATGACGAAAAGGCTGATCCGGGCGATAGAAAATCCGCATATCGATATTATTGCCCATCCCACCGGACGGATCATTCATCGCCGGGCGGGATACGAATTTGATTTTGAGGCGGTCTGCAAAGCCTGCGCGAAAAATAAAACGGTCCTGGAGATAAATTGCTATCCCGACAGGTTGGATCTCAGTGACGTGAACATCAAAAGGGCGATTGGATATGGCGTAAAATTGTCGCTGGGCACCGATTCGCACAGCAAACTCCAGCTTCAGTATCTCCATCTCGGCATTGCGCAGGCAAGAAGGGGCTGGGCAACCAAAAAAGATGTGATAAATTGCATGAAAATAGAAGACCTTATGGCTTTTTTGAATAAATAATTATTCTTCGAATTCGGTTTTGGCAGTGATGCTCAAAACCAACAAAAAAAGGGGCGGCGTCCGCCCCTTAGGGTTGAATAAACTTTCTTAGTACCAAGCCCAGCCGCTGTACGGGCTGTATTGCCAGATCAGCATCCGCCCTTGGCCGTCGTAGCATTTCCACAGCCGGTCGTTGTAATCGAAGAAGGGCTGGTTGCCATACGTCCCGGCAGGCGGAGGCGGTGGCGCGGCTACTTGCTGCGCGTAGGCATAGCGCCGGTTGGCATCCTCCTGTGCCAGTCCGGTGATTGTTCCGCCTACGAGGCCCGAGGCGGCGCCAATGGCAGCTCCGGCGGCTGGGTTTCCGGTTGCGGCGCCGATGGCGGCTCCGAGGCCAGCGCCTAGGAGCGTCCCTCCGATCATGTTCCCTTCCATCGTCCCGCATCCGATAATTAGGGATAGCACAATCAACAGGCTGCAAAACTTTGCAATGATCTTATCCCTGCTTTTCACCGATTTCGTCCTCCTTAAGAGACTTTATATTTGAATCTCTTGTTAACAATATTATACCAATGGCTTGCAAAGTGCCAGATGGACTTTCGGATCCCGTATAGTTTTTTAATGAGCCGGCATCAGGCACCGAGCTTCTTTTCCCCGGTTGCAAAGCAGCTCCCACTCTTTCTTTTGGAGCCATCTTCCCAGCCTTTTATCCCAAACGTATTTTTTGCCGCCGGTGTCTTCGCACCAGTAAGTGTCCGCGTTGGACACTCTGTGCGGTCCCTTGATTATTTTGGGAGGCAGGGTGTCATGCAAGCCTTTGAAAGTCCCCTGGCCCATTTCCATGCCCAGATGGACAGCAAGCGATCCTAGAAACAGTGTTAGGGCAAGAGCCGCTGGGCCAACGGCAGCCTCTGCTTTTTTCACTGCCGGTCCAAAAGCCATGAAGATGATCGGAACTACCAATAAAGTGGCGAAAACTTTTCTGCAAGAAAAATTATTAAACATCTTTTGCGCCTCCTCGCGTTTTTTCCTACTAAAATATCTAGCGCAAAAAACACCTTTTGTCTAATCGGAAAATCATCATAAAGACACAGAATATGATTGGTGTCAAAATGTGGATAACATTTTCGAAAAATCTATTGACATCGTATTCAATAGGTGTGATATTTCATTATAAATAAAGGAGTGAGCTTAAAAATTTTTTAGCATACCTGCTTCGCAATGCGACGTAGGTAATTTTAGCTCCGAAAGGAGGAGGGAAAGTTATGGTAAGAAAAGGTTTCGGGTGGTGTTTGATTCTGATGCTGGTCATGGGCCTGGTTTTCGCGTTTGCGGGTGTTGCCGCGGCGCAGGCCAAGAACGCCAAGGGGTGGTACGTCTTCGATGATTATAAGGTCTGCCCCGTCGACAAGTACTTCAAATGGGACAAAGCCAAAAAGCGGTGGGTGGACTCCGGGTACGCCAGCTACATGACCCAGTCCATGGCCCAGCGGGCGGTGATGGAAAAAGCGGCGGCGGATCGGTATGCCAAGCAGCGCTTTTGGCGCAAAGTGGCCTTGTACTTTCCCGTGACGACTGCCCCGGCCTATGTGTTCGAGTGCAGCCAGGCGAAAGCGGTGGGCTTCGTGGCGGCCCGGAACTGGGCGCTGGCTAATGGCAAAGACGCTCCCTGGGGATGCGAGGCCTATTCCGAGCTCCTGGGCGGAGTCTTCGGCGTTGCCAATATCCCCGAAGGTCCGGCCTTTACTTTGATCAATGGTGCTTTCTGCGGCTTCAACGGCCAGCTGGATCCTCTTACCGGCATGGGAATCGACCGGGGGCTCCTGGTCAATCTGGGTGTCATTGCGGCGAAGGGAACCATATTCGGTCTAACGGCAACTCCTGGCTATCACGGATTCTTCAGGGTGGCGGACATCTACTTCCATAATGCCCTGGCCTGGTCCGGGATGACGACTATTCCCGCCAATATGCTGGCCAATGCCGGTTACGGGTTCATGGGGAAAAGCGTACCCTACAAGGCCCTGTTCGAATACCAGACCACGGACAAGCCTTTGAGCGCCGTCAACGCCGACTGGAGCAAGCAGTACAAAGCCAACAGCAAGTTCAGCCAGATCGTGTTTTAGCCCCGGCTTATGCCCCGGGCATCATGGGCTCGTCAAGAATTCGGAGGGATTCTCGGCGAGCCCTCTTTTTATTTGGGGAAATATGCAAAAAATGTTAAAGTAAAATCGTTAATTAGATTTCAGATATCTGTCATGCCATTTGAAAAATCTGTAGGAGCGGTCGTGTTCCGGCGGGAGAAAAAGAATATTTTATATCTGGTCCTTCGCCATCCAAGTCCCAAAACAAAGACCAGCCAGTATTGGAATTTCCCGAAAGGCCACATAGAAAAAGGGGAAAGCTGGAAAGATACGCTCCGAAGAGAGGTGGAAGAAGAAACGGGGATCAAAAACCTGAAAATATTTCCGGATTTTTATGTTTGGAACAAATATTTCTACCGGGCAAAAGGCAGAGAAAGGGAAAAGCGCAAAAAATCCAAAATCGGGATAAATATTTTCAAGATTGTCACCTACCATCTCGCCGAAACAAAAAAAGACAAAGTCAGGCTGTCTCATGAGCATATTGACCATAAATGGCTTGATTACAAAAAAGCGCTGGATCTTTTGACATACAAACAGACAAAAAAGGTGCTGGAAAAAGCGAATCGGCATTTGGAGAGCCTTAACCCTAAGTAGTGACTTTTTTTATTTTCTGTGCTAAAATAGATTTATAAATTTAGACTTTTCTCGATATGTCCAATCAAAGAAAGCTTTGGATAAAATTTTTGTTAGTCATTATCCTTTTTTTGGGTGCGGCGACAATTGCTTATCCGGGACAAATAACCAAACCGGCATGGCTTGGGAGGATCGCAAATAAATTTAAAATAAACCTGGGACTCGATCTCCAGGGCGGGATTCATCTGATCTACAAGGTTGATGCAAGCGCTGTGGAGCCCGCGAAGGTCCAAGATGCCCTCAATGGGCTTCAGGACGTGATAGAACGGCGCGTGAATGCTTTCGGCGTGGCAGAGCCCCTGATTGAGACTTCAAAGTCAGGCGGGGAGCAGCGGCTCATTGTTGAACTGGCGGGCGTGAAGGATATTGAAAAGGCCAAAGAAATGATCAAGGAAACTCCATTTTTGGAGTTCAAGAAGCTGGGCGAGCCGGCCGAGCCGGAAAAACCGGCCGATCTTTCGGACGAAGACAAGAAATTCAACGCTGAGCAGCAAAAAAAGGCTGAGGATTTACTGAAGCAAATCCAGGGCGGTGCGGATTTTTCCGAACTGGCAAAGCAAAACTCGGAGGATCCGGGATCGAAAGACAGCGGCGGGGATTTGGGCTGGGTCAAACGGGGAACTTTTGTCCCTGAATTTGACAAAGTTTTGTTTGACAGCAATCTGAAGGATGGGGAGGTTTTTCCCCAAATTGTTGAATCTCAATTCGGGTATCATATAATCAAAAAACTGGAAGAAAGAGGGGAAGGAGCTGACAAAGAGGTCCATAGTCAGCATATTTTGATCTCAAAAAAGGCTTCTCCGTTGCCTCAGCAGCAGGCGCCGACCTTCATTGAAACAGGTCTCACCGGCAAAAATCTCAAGCGGGCCGATGTCCAGTTTATGTCCCAGACTGGAAAGCCGGAAGTGGGAATCGAATTCGACAGCGAAGGGGCAAAGATTTTCGCGCAACTGACTAAAGATAATATAGGAAAACAAATTGCAATTCTTCTGGACGGCCAAGTGATAAGCGCTCCAACGGTGCAGGCGGAGATAACCGACGGGAAAGCGGTCATAACCGGGGATTTCACCCTTGATGAATGCAAAAAACTTGTTCAAAGGCTCAATGAAGGAGCTCTTCCAATGCCGATATCCCTCATCGGACAGCAAAGTGTGGAAGCTTCGCTTGGAAAGGTTTCCCTCGACAAAAGTCTTCATGCCGGCATGATCGGGATCATTTTGGTGATGATCTTCATGATCATCTATTACCGTTTTCTGGGCCTTATCGCTTCGGTGGCTTTGATAATTTATACCTCGCTGATGGTGGCGCTGTTCGAACTGTCCACAGTCACGCCTTGGTCCATAACTTTGACCCTGGCCGGCATTGCCGGGTTCATTCTATCTGTCGGAATGGCAGTGGACGCCAATATTTTGATTTTTGAAAGAACTAAAGAGGAGATCCGGAAAGGACGCAGCCTTAGGAGCGCTATCGAAGAAGGTTTTCACCGGGCCTGGCCGAGCATCCGGGACAGCAATATCTCTTCCATTATCACATCTCTTATTCTCATATGGTTTGGAACGGGTTTTGTGAAAGGTTTTGCTGTAACTTTGCTGCTCGGCGTGCTCGTTTCGATGTTTACGGCGATCGTTTTGGTGAGGATCATCCTGACTGCTGTGGTCGGAGACTGGGCGGAAAATAAAAAGGGGCTCATTTTGATTCCGGAAAAGGCTGTAAAGGAAAAAGACGGGAACGGGAAAGATAAATAATTTCGAACAGTAATATCTTGATTTATGTATAACATAATCGGCAAGCGCAAATATTTCTATGTTTTCTCGGGGACTTTGCTTTTGCTTAGCGTCCTCAGTCTTTCGACGTGGGGGCTCAAATACGGACTTGATTTTACCGGCGGGACACTAATGGAGGTCAAAAGTGAAGGATCGGCCATCCAGGGGGAAGAAGTGAAAAGCGCTTTGAAAGAAATTGGAATTGAGGACGCGGTCGTCACGCCGACGCAAAACAAGTCTACTCTGATCCGCTATGGAAATTCGGACGACGAAAAAAACAAAGCTGTTCTTGGGAAACTTCGCGAAAAATATCCCGATTTGCAAAATACGCGCCTCGACTATATTGGGCCGTCCATTTCAACGGAGCTGAAAAGCAAGGCTCTTTGGGCTCTGGCTATAGCGGTTATAGGAATTGCTCTTTATATCGCCTATGCTTTCCGCCAGGTTTCGCGTCCGGTGGAATCCTGGAAATATGGTGTAGGGGCGGTGGTCGCGCTTGTCCACGATGTTCTCATCACGGTAGGAGTTTTTTCAGTATTGGGAAAATTTTACAGCATCGAAATAGACACATCCTTCATCGCGGCCCTTCTCACAATTCTTGGTTTTTCAGTTCACGATACGATCGTTGTTTATGACCGGGCGCGGGAAAATTTGCTGAAATCCGGCAGTCGGGAAGATTTTTCCGATGTGATCAACCGGAGCCTCAACGAAACGATGGCGCGTTCGATCAATACTTCCTTTACGGTAATCATAACCTTGCTGGCCATATTCATCTTTGGCGGAGAATCAATCAAGAACTTCACCCTCGCGCTTCTCGTCGGCATAATATTCGGGACATATTCTTCAATTTTCGTTGCCTCGGCTTTGATGGTGGACTGGCGGAAGGCTTCCCAGGCGAAAAGATAAAAATGAAAAATGAAAAATTCTGATATTTCACCTAAATAGCAGAAAAACCTCCCCTCGCTTTTGCTATAGCAAATACGGATTCAAATTATATAAGCTCCTTAAAACCTTTATATAAGCCACATTTATTCATTTTGGATAAGTGCTATCCGGAAAAATCGGTTGCGGCAAACTCTTTTTTATCCTATAAAGATAGGTGAGGGGGTTGACAGATGAAATGTTTGTATGTTATGGTTGAATTTCTAAATAATTATTATCCGGTCTGATTTTGGGAGACTAAAAATTTGATCAGAAAAATATCGAATAACATGCAAGAAAAAATGACAAACATCGGCTTAAAAGGAGAAGATATTCGGATAATCCCCGTAAAAATTGCCGGTATCAAGAGGATTGTTGACAATCTTCTTGAAAATTTGAGCGCTAAGCAAAAATTGGTTGTTTCCAGCCGCTTTGGCATTTCAAGTGGTGAGCCAAAAACTCTGGAAGCGATTGGTAAAAACTTGAATATTACCCGCGAGCGGGTTCGTCAGATTGAAGCTGACGCGATCAAGGCTTTGCGCAAATCGGAGAAAAATGAAGAACTGAAGCGCCTTATTGAAACCATTCAGGAGATCGTCAAGGAAAAAGGCGGAATTGTCCCTGTCGGGATTTTGACCGCCGAGGTTTTCGACCGTTATTTCAACGAGCAAAAATTTTCAAACAATGAGGCTCAGATGACGGAAGTGCTTTTTTTCCTGGCCGATCTCAAGAAAGAAAAAGGAAACAAGGAGATAAAAGACAGCTGGTCAATCGCCGGTTTTGATAAAAAATATTTCAATTCGATTGTGGGACTCCTTGAAAATATATTCGATAATTCCAAGGAATTATACAGCGAGGAAGAGATTCTCAAAAAAATTGACCATACCGACGCACCTCAAAAACATCCGGAGCTCAAACCGGAACATATTCTGAATTTCCTAGAAGTTTCCAAGAAATTCGGAAAGAACGTTTTTTCAGACTGGGGAAAAGCGAAGTGGCCTCTCATTCGTCCGAGAGGCGTCCGGGAGAAAGCCACTTTGGTCCTTTTGAAAAGAAAGAAGCCCCTCCATTTCAGAGATATCAGCCGCTTGATTGCGGAACAGGGACTCAGCGATAAAAAGGTTCATCCTCAAACCGTTCACAACGAGCTTATCCGGGACAAAAGGTTTGTCCTGGTCGGTCGGGGAACATATGCCCTTCGCGAATGGGGATACGAAGAGGGAACAGTGAAAGAGATTATCGTTTCCATTCTAAACTCGGTAGACGGATTTTTGAGCAAAGAAAATCTCATAAGCAGCGTTCTCAAAAAAAGAAAGGTGAAGAAAGCGACAATCGCAGTGAATCTAGCCGACAAAAATATTTTTGAAAAAGTGAAGGGCGGATACAAGCTAAAATCGAAATAACTAGGGACCTGAAAACAAAAAAGGTCATTCGTTAAAATTATGGAAATAATTTCAATATCTTTGTTTTATTTTAAGGCAATCGGACAAATACTTTCCGCTACTTGGTGGTTTGTATGTCCGATTGTTTTATTTTATCTATTTCAGATTTTATGGAGAAAGTATGCGATAGGCGAGTACCTTTCCGGCTTAACTTATGTTCTTCTTGAAATAAAACCTCCCCGCGAACTGGAAAAAAGTCCTCGCGTCATGGAGCAGATTTTTGCGGCTCTGCACGGTTCCTATTCAACACCAAGCCTGGTCGACAGCCATATCAAGGGAAGATGGGGTCTTCAGCCTTTTTTCAGCTTTGAAATATTCGGAATTAACGGCGAAATGCATCTTTACGTCAGGTGTGAGAAAAAATTTCGAAATTTTATCGAATCCCTGATTTACGCCCAATATCCGGAAGCCGAGATCGAGGAAGTCGAGGATTACGTGGATAAAGTCCCGAAAAACATTCCGAATCCGGAGTGGGATCTTTGGGGGACGGATATGAGACTTGTCAAAGAAGACGGATATCCTATCCGGACGTACAAATATTTTCAGGAGGATGTGACGAAGGGGATGATCGATCCCTTGGCTTCGATGGCCGATGTCATCTCGGCCCTGCCTCCCGGCCAGCAGATCTGGGTTCAGGTTGTTGTCATGCCGATAGATGACAGAGTTTGGATAGGCGATACCAAGAAAATTATCGACAAACTTGCCAAAAGGGAGACAAAAGAAGAGCCCTGGCTGATCGTCAAATTTTTCAAAGAAGTGATTGATATATTTTCCTATGCGATCCAATATATTTTCAATCCGATTGAGACGACCTTGGAGATGAAGAAAGAAGAAAGGCCTTTGCTGTGGGCCTTGACTCCCGTTGAATCGGAGACCTTGAAAGCTGTCGAGGAGAGTCTCAGCAAAAGGGCATTTGAAACAAAAATAAGATTTATTTACCTTGGGCAACGCGACGGTTTTGACCGGTCCTTCATTTCCGGAGTGATGGGATCCTTCAGCCAGTTCAACGATCCGAACCTGAATTCATTGGCGCCGGACAATAATACCAAGACATACGCCAATTATTTTTTCAAAGAGCCTCGGCTCCACTGGGCGCAACGGAAGATTTTTGCCCGCTATCTCGACCGGGATACGGACGGTCCGACTTTTGTCCTCAATTCCGAGGAGCTGGCGACAATTTTCCATATGCCGGATATGTCAGCCGCATCGCCGGCTATCTCCCGGGTGTCTGCTAAAAAGGCTGGCCCTCCGACAAATTTGCCCATAGAATAATGAATCCAGCAAAGAAAATATAAAGAGCGTAACAATATTTATGGATAATAACAGGATAACAACTTTCGCCAAGACTAATTTCCGGGGACAAGACCGGGTATTTGGCATCAAAACGGATGACCGGCGCCGGCATTTTTATGTTGTCGGAAAAACCGGAACGGGGAAAACGACCATGATCCAAAATATGGCCATCCAGGACATCCAAAACGGAAGAGGGGTGGCAATTGTTGATCCGCACGGAGAATTCGCGGAAGCCGCGCTCAACGCCGTTCCATCAAATCGGATCAATGACGTCATCTATTTCAATCCGGCCGACCAGGAGTATCCGATAGCCTTCAACGTGATGGAAAAAGTGGACACTGAATACCGGCATCTGATCGCTTCGGGACTTGTCGGAGTCTTCAAGAAAATATGGGCCGATTCCTGGGGACCGAGACTTGAATATATCTTGCGCAATGCCATTCTGGCACTTCTTGAATATCCTGGAAGCACCCTCTTGGGCGTATTGCGGATCCTTGTCGACAAAAGTTATCGGGAACGAGTCGTGGAAAAGGTGACTGATCCGGTTGTAAAGCAGTTCTGGGTGGATGAATTCACGAAATGGAATGAAAGAGTCCTGCAGGAAGTTATTTCTCCTATTCAGAACAAAGTCGGACAGTTTCTTTCGAGTTCGCTTATCCGGAATATTGTTGGACAAACGAAATCGGCTTTTAGCATCCGTGATCTGATGGACAACGAAAAAATAATCATCATGAATCTTTCCAAGGGTCGGATCGGTGAGGACAACAGCGCGCTTCTTGGAGCGATGATGATCACGAAAATCCAGTTGGCGGCGATGGGGCGGGTGGATATTCCGGAGGAGGAAAGAAAAGATTTGTATCTTTACGTCGATGAATTTCAGAATTTTGTCACTGATTCCTTCGCCAATATTTTGTCGGAAGCGCGGAAATACCATTTGAATCTTACTCTGGCCCATCAATATATTGGGCAACTAATGACTGACACCTCATCCAAAGTGCGCGATGCCGTGTTTGGGAATGTGGGAACGCTTTGCGTCTTTCGGGTCGGTGCTGAGGACGCGGAATTTCTTGAAAAAGAGTTTGAGCCCGTTTTTGTGATCCAGGATCTTGTAAATCTGCAGAATCGGCATATTTATATCAAACTGATGATTGACGGAATTGCCGGGAACGCGTTTTCGGCAGTGACTCTTCCGCCTATTGATTTGACAAACACCGAAATGAATGCCGAGAAGGTGATCAAAGTAACGAGGGAGCGGTACGGAACCCAAAGAGATATTGTGGAAGAAAAAATTGCCCGTTGGAGCGGAATGCTTCCCGAAAAAGAACTGGAAGCAATTGCGAATAAGCCAAAATCGTTTGAAAATAATTACGAAACTATGAAAAAAAGCAAACCCATCAAAGTATATCGGGAACCGTCGGCTGAAAAAAAGCCCGCTGCTGAAAAAATCAACCAACCGATCAAAGTGTACAAAGATCAACCGGTCGAATCCCCGAAAACACCAGAGGCGGTCGATGACCGTCCGAAATACCCGGCGAAGTGCGCCACTTGCGATACGGACATAGAAGTTCCGTTCAAGCCGGACGGAAGCCGTCCTACATTTTGCAAGGATTGCCTCAAGGACTATCAGCGCCAGCAGGCCCGTCTCCAGGCGGCCAAGGATCAAAGAGGCGGCAGCCAGCAGACAAAATCCTCTCAAAGCAGGCCTCAGAGATCAATAACAATGCTCGAAGCGGCCAGGATGAGCCCGAAACCATTCCGGCAGGAAAGAGAAAAGACGGTCAGGAAAAAAGTGAATCTGGACGAGGTGCGGAGCCTGATCAAAGAAAGCCTTAATAATAAATCCAAAGCCTAAAATTCAAACCTGCCCGCACTTGCTACGCGAAAAGCGTTGCAGGCGAGTTTCAAATCAAGTTCAAATGACTGAATGTTAAAGTTTAATGTTTTGAGCTTGGGATTTTATTTGATATTTGAATTTTGATATTTGGATTTTTTGTTTACTTTACTTAGTCAAATGCCATGAATGATTCCATTAGCAGAATAAATAAAAAAGAAAAGATCCTTGTCGCCCTTTCCGGGGGAGTGGATTCAGCGGTGGCTGCCGCTTTGCTCAAAAAGCGGGGATATGAAATCGTCGGCGCATATTTCAGTTTTTTCTCCGGCCGCAAAGACGGGGAATCTGCCCAAAAGGCGAAAAAAATCGCGGAAACAATAGGGATCCCATTTCAAAAGATCGACGCGAAAAAAGAATTCAAAAAGCGCGTTGTCGATCAATTCATTTCTTCATATAAAAAAGGCCTTACTCCGAATCCGTGCGTCGTGTGCAATAAGGAAATGAAATTTCGGATGCTTTTTGACCTTATGAAAAAAAATAAATTCCAAAGCGTCGCCACCGGGCACTACGCGCGTCTGCGGCGCGAGTTCAAAATTCAAAATTCAAAATTCAAAAAGAGGGAAGATTATTTTTATAAATTACTTACCGCCAAGGATGAAACCAAAGACCAGTCTTATTTTCTGTATCGCCTGACCCAAAAGGACCTGTCAAAAATCGCTCTTCCGCTTGGAAGCTATTTGAAATCCGATGTCAGAAAGCTCGCAAAAAAATTCAAATTGCCTGTTTTGGAAGAAAAAGAATCCCAGGATATCTGCTTTGCAGGCAATGATATCCAGGCTTTTTTGAGAAAAAATATGAAGCTAAGGCCAGGGAGTATCGTCGATGAATCTGGAAAAATCATTGGCAGGCACCGGGGTCTGCCGCTTTATACGCTTGGCCAGAGGAAAGGAATCCATATCGGCGGAACCGGACCATATTTCGTAATGGGAAAAAACTCCGGAAAAAACGAGTTAGCAGTGACCAATGATCCGAAAAAAATATTAAAAAAAGAATTTTGGGTCAAAAATGCGAATTGGATAGATGGAAGCGTAAAATTTCCCTTGAAGGCGAAGGTTCAGATTCGCTATCATGCCGAGAAAGTTTCTGCTATAATTAAGCCAAGGGAATCCGGCGAATTGACCGTCAAAACAAAAAAACCGCTTCGGGCGGTAACGCCGGGACAGTCCGCCGTATTTTATATAAATAAAGAAGTTTTAGGGGGAGGAATAATCGCTTAAATTAGAATTTATCAAAACTATGGGACTAATCGACGATTTTCAAGACTCGCAACAAGACGGCGATGGGGACGAAATGGGCTCCATCGGCGGGTCTGCTAAGCGCAAGGATAAAGCTGATCTTGAAAGGCAGATAATAATGGTCAATTCGGACCTTCGAAAACTTCTTCGCGAAAAAGAGGATCTCGAGCTGGAACAGAGGAAATTGAGAAAGGATGAAGAGCGCATCCGGGTTGAGCGGGAAATACTTGACGAAAAGATGAAAAAGATGGATAATGAACAGCGGCTTCTTGAGGAGGAAATAAAGGGGCTGAAAAAGAAATTAAAAACATTGCCGGCATAAACAAGGAGGAGGCCATGAGAAGTGGGATCGTGCTCATTGTCGATGACGATAAGCTGACGACGGATGCGGTGCGTAATTATTTGGCGAGGAATTCAAAAATTTTTAGTTACTTTGTTTCAAGAAACAGCGCCGAAGAGGCCTTCAGGTTTCTGCCCGAATTGAAAGAGTATGAAAATGAAGAATTCAGGCTGCTCATCACCGACTTCAACCTTGGGAAAAGCCAATGGATAAAGAATGGTGTTGAGCTGGCGCTGCTCATCGAAGATATCCATCCGGAAATCAGGATAATAGTTATGTCTTCCAGCCGCAAGGCCAAGGATGAATGCGTAAGGCATGGCTATCATTTTCTACGAAAGCCGTTTTCTCTTGTCGCCCTCAAAGATGCCATTGACACGGTGATGCGGGCACCGGATCTTGCCCGCGATGAGTAAATTCCAAAAAGGAATTCAGCAAGCTGTTCTGAGTTTTTCTCGGGGCAGCTTTTTCTTTACAAAAAGCAACAAATAAGTTAATTTTGTAAGTACAAGTAAAAAATATATTTCAGATTATCTTATGCCTGCCCGTGAACTCGGCCCCGCAACGCCCAGGCTTTGGCGGACAAGCCGCTATTTATCTATAACTTAATCACTAAATTTCATACTTATTTAATCCTTATGACCGCTAAAGAACTCCGACAAAAATATCTCGACTTTTTCAAAAGCAAAGAACACGCCATCATTCCGTCGGCGCCGCTGGTTCCAGAAAATGATCCGACGGTGCTTTTTACGACCGCCGGAATGCATCCTCTTGTGCCGTATCTCATGGGCGAGAAGCATCCTCTGGGAAAGCGTCTGGCGAATGTCCAAAAATGCATCCGGACGGTGGATATCGACGACGTGGGCGACAACCGGCACAACACTTTTTTTGAAATGCTCGGAAACTGGTCGCTTGGCGACTATTTCAAAAAAGAAGCCATTGAATGGAGCTTTGAGTTTTTGACATCGGAAAAATGGCTGGGACTTGATCCAAGGCGCGTCTTTGTCACGGTTTTCGAGGGCGATGAAAATGCCCCGAGGGACGAGGAATCAATCCGGATCTGGCAAGAGCAATTCCAAAAAGCGGGAGTTGAGGCGGAGATTGCCGGAGACGACAAGGCTGTCAATAGCAAAAAAAGAATTGTTCCACTCGGCGCCGATGACAACTGGTGGGGTCCGGCGGGAGAAACCGGTCCTTGCGGCCCCTGCACGGAAATGTTCTATGACGTTTCGCCGGAAGAAGGGGAGATGAACGACACTTTCGAAAATCTGGTCTCAGGCCACCGGTTGCTTGAGATTTGGAACGATGTCTTCATGGAATTCAACAAGAAAGCCGATGCGACTTTCGAAAAGATGAAACAGCAAAATGTCGATACGGGAATGGGCTTGGAGCGGACGGTTGTCGTGATGAACGGAAAGGACAATATTTTCGATACGGAAATTTTCCAGCCGATCATCCGGAAAATAGAAGAATTATCGGGAAAGGATTATGAAAATGAAGAAAATAAAAAGTCTATGCGGATCGTTTCCGATCATCTGAAATCATCTGTTTTCGCGCTTGCCGATGGGGCGGAGCCTTCGAATGTGGAGCGCGGATATGTTTTGCGCCGGCTTATCCGGCGGGCGGTGCGGCAGGGAAAGATTCTTGGAATTGAAGACAACTTCACTTCAAAGATCGCGGAAGTGGTTATCGCGGAATACAAAGATGTTTATCCGGAGCTTGAGCGCGAACAAAGTAGGATTTTTGACGAACTAAATAACGAAGAAATGAAGTTCAGGCAGACTCTTGAAAAAGGGCTCAAAAAAATAAAGGAAATCATCGCCGAAAGCCGGAGCGCGGAAAGGATTTCCGGCGAAAAAGCCTTTTATTTATTTTCAACCTATGGATTTCCGCTTGAGTTGACCAAAGAAATTGCGAACGAACACAACATGACTGTCAGTGAAGAGAAGTTTTATGAAGAGTTCAAAAAGCATCAGGAATTGTCCCGGACGGTTTCAGCTGGAATGTTCAAGGGCGGGCTGGCCGACGCGGGCGAACAAGCGGCGAAACTGCACACCGCCACCCATCTGCTTTTGGCGGCTTTGCGCCAAGTCCTTGGCGGCCATGTCCTTCAGCGCGGATCGAATATCACGGGCGAGAGGCTGCGGCTCGATTTTTCGCACGACAAAAAGATGACTCCGGAGGAAATTTCCGCGGTTGAAAATCTGGTGAATGAGGCGATTGAAAAAAATATTCCCGTAAAATGCGAAGAGATGACGCTGGAAGAAGCGCAGGAATCGGGAGCTATGGGCGTCTTTGAGCAAAAATACGGCGACAAAGTGAAGATATATTCCATTTTGGATATGTCCCGGGAAATCTGCGGCGGTCCGCACGCGGCTCAGACAGGAGAGCTTGGGAAATTCAAGATCAAAAAAGAAGAAGCCTCCAGCGCCGGAGTACGGCGGATAAAGGCTGTTTTAGGATAGAAATTACCAACATAAATAAATTCGGGAGGGATTAGGCGCTTTGAAAATTGCAATCCACAAACACTAATTCGAATCTTTTTTATCAGGCCTCAAATGCACGGACTCAAGTTCGCGGCATTTGATTTTGGGGCGGAAAAACTGCAAAAAAGAAGCAAAACATATTCGCTTAAAAACGTATAATAATATATAAACAAGCCATCTAACCGAACATATCCAGAAAGTTATGAACGGAACCCAAACAAAAACAATTTCCAATGAATTCCCTCTTCTTTCTTTCAAAAAAGCTATTTTTCAGCTAGGACTGATTTTATTGGGAATAGCTTTCCTTTTTTTTATCACGCTTATGAAAGCCAAGGGGACGGTTGATTTCGGCTTTGAGCCGTTTCTTTATACCTACACGATATTCGTCACGACCTTCCAGCTTTCAAGGCTCATTGCGGCGATGTTTTATGACAGCTCCTATCGGGGAAGTGTTTTGCCGGGCAGAAAAATGACAATCCGGAAAAATGTAGCTAACCCGGCGGCCGGGCTAGTTCGCGAGGAATATGAGCCGACCGTTACTTTCATCGTTCCGAGCAAAAACGAAGAGGGAGTCATTGCGCAAACAATCGAAAATTGCTTCATGGTCGATTATCCAAAAGAGAAAATCGAGGTTATCGCGGTGAACGACGGCAGTACGGACAAGACCGGAGAAATCATGATGTCTCTCCGCGAAAAATACGATAATTTGACCGTCATCAACTGGGAAACGAACCGCGGGAAAAAACATGCTATGGTGGAGGGATTCCGCCTGGCCAAGGGAGAAATTGTCATCCAGCTCGACAGCGACAGCTGTATTGATCCGGCAACCTTCCGGAAAATTGTCGAACCGTTCCAAAATCCCGCGGTGGGAGCGGTCTCGGCGCATACCGATCCAAAAAACGCCGATCACAACTTTCTTACCAGAATGCAGGCTGCCTATTATTTCATGTCTTTCCGCATTTTGAAAGCGGCGGAGTCGACTTTTCTCACGGTTTTTTGCTGCAGCGGATGCGCTTCGGCATACCGGAAAAGCGTCATCTTCCCGATCTTGGATGAATGGCTGGGAGAAACTTTTCTGGGGCTTCCGGTTACCTGGGGCGATGATCGGTCACTGACCAGCCGGGTTCTGAAATCAGGCTACAAAACCATCTATTCAGACCGGGTGAAAGCGGAAACAATCGTACCGGAAAAATTCCGGCAGCTTGTGAAGCAGCAGGTCCGCTGGAAAAAATCCTGGTTTGTTAACGGAATCTATAACGCCAAATTCATCTGGAAGACGCATCCTTTCGTCGCGTTTTCATATTATTTCCCCCTGCTCTTGGTTTCCTTCCTTTCTCCGATAATGGCCGTGAGGGCGGTTCTATATCTTCCTTTGGTCCATGGCATCTATCCTTTCTTTCATATTCTGGGACTTATGCTCCTCGCCGCGCTTTTCGTGGCTTATTACCGCTTTGTCGCGCCGGAAAACAAATACTGGGCGTATCTTTTTCCTTGGTCCATTTTGAATTTGTTCTTCCTTTCATTCCTCATGTTCTACGCCATTGTGAGGATCAACGACCGGGGATGGGGGACGAGGTAAATTAAAAGCTAAAAATGAAAAAGTAAAAGTTTCGGCGCGTAATCTGCAATATTTTATTTTCACTTTTTCACTTTTAATTTTTAAATTGAGTAAAACGAACGTGGCCGAATTCAACCTAAAAATGATAAAAATATTCTTCGTGGTGATGATTGCCATGCTGGTTTTAGCCATGACCAGCGGGATGAACATCCTTCGTGAAAAAAAACTGATTGATTGGAAAAAAATCGGGATGAAAGCGGACCTTATGCGCTATAAAAAAGCATTGGCCGCCCAAAATTCAGAAGGCGTGCCTTTGCCGGTTGCGAGCTCCGACCATGCCAGCTCAATCCCGGTACTTCTCTATCACGGAATCATCACCAGTAAAGATTGGAAAGAAGACGGAACGAATACTTCCTTGGAAATATTCAAACAGCAAATGTTTGCTCTCAAAAAAGCCGGATATCAGACGATCACTATGGCAGATTTTTTCGATTACATGAAAAATGGGAAATCCATTCCAAAGAAATCAATCATGATAACATTCGATGACGGAAGAAAAGACAGCTATTACGAGGGCGATCCGGTTCTCAATGCCGTTGGATTCAACGCAGTTATGTTTCTCATTACAGGAAGATCGCTCGGCACTCAGTCCACTGGGGACAGTTTTTATCTTGGGAAAAGCGAGCTCCAGGATATGATCAACAGCAAGAGGTGGGAAATCCAGTCTCATGGGGATTTCGACCACAATTGGCAGCAGGTGAACCAATCAGGAGGGCAGGGTCATTTCATCAGCAACCTTCTTTGGCGGGCTCAGGAAAACCGGATGGAGACGCCTGACGAAGCACAAAAAAGGATTCTTGACGACCTTGCAAATTCGAAGAAGAAGATCGAAAGCGAACTGGGGCAAAAGGTCGTTTCTTTTGCCTATCCTTTTAATGATTTTGGCCAGGAATCGGCGAATTTTCCCGATTCACAGCCGTTCATACGCGAAAGCATCGGGAAAACATATCCCCTGACTTTTTTTCAGGTCGAAAAAAGCGATCCGGCGGGAAATTATCCCGATCCGGACCAGCTTTTCATAAGAAGGATCGATGTCGATTCGGGAATGTCCGCGAGCCAGCTTCTCGGCATATTGGACCGGAATCAGGACAAAGCGTTGCCTTTTTCAGACACTTTTTGGAACGACCAGGGATGGAGGTCCAGCTGGGGAGAAACAAAGGCCTGGGGCGACCTGACGCTCTCCGAAACGGAATCCGGCGGCGGGAATATGACTGCGCTTCTCGGCACTTCGCTCTGGAAGGACTATTTTTTTGAAAGCCAAGCGCAAATAATCAAAGGAGAATCGGTCTCCCAGATCGTGCGCCGAAAAGACGACGAAAATTATGCCGAATGCGATTTCAGCAAGGCCGGAATCTCGATTGTCCAAAAAATTGGCGGAAAAGAAACAGTCCTCGCCGAAAAGCCCCTTGATCTCAGTGCCGTTTTAGGATCGGAAACGAATTTAGGCACCCGAATATCCGGAAACGGAATCGCGTGCTACATTGGTGGGAATAGCGAGCTCGGAGCCCAGATAAGTCCGGATCTTGCGTCGGGCGGCATAGGCTTTGCCACCTGGGACGGCCTTCCGGAAAACGCAGTTATTAGAGTGAAAAAGGTGGATGTTTCTCCGCTCTAACGGCGACTGAAACAAATATGTTATAATCAAAATGCAGAAAAAAATGCAACCGGATATTGAAATTGAGAAAAACAATCCCCAAAAAGAGAGGAGGAAAAATTCCGCAGCTTATTTCATTGCCTTTCTTGTTTTGGTATTGATTGTCCTGGCGTCAGCCATGTTTTTCAAAAAAACGGGAAATCCTTCTCCGGCTAATCAGGAAACTTCGGATAAGACAACCTTTATTGAAGATTTTCAGAAAAAAGAGACGATGAGCGAAACGGCGAAAATATCAGAAAGCGCCAGTTCCGACTGGTGGGTCAATTCGGGAGGCCTTTTGACAACAGGAGACGGTGTCGGAAAAACCATCCAGGGCGAACTTTCATCCGATTCGGAATGGTATGGCAGATATAAAAAAAGCAATTCCCAGGATACGGACGGAGGAGCGCATCCTCAGAATATTTTTCGGCTGGTGGCGAGAGGGAAGTGGGACAATTTGAGGCAGGAGGCCTATTTCCGCATCAACAAGATGAATTTCTCCGAAAGTCCGAACCGGAACGAATCGAACGGAATCCTGCTTTTCAATCGGTACGAAGACGGGGACAATCTCTATTACACCGGTCTTCGGGTGGACGGATCGGCTATCATAAAGAAAAAATACGGAGGGGAGTATTATACTTTGAGCGAAAAGAAGATATTTCCCGGAGAGGAATACGACCGGGAGAAAAATCCGAACCTGCTGCCTCTTGGGGAGTGGATCGGCCTCCGGAGCGAACTCCGGAACACCCCTGACGGCGATGTCGAGATAAGGCTATACGTCGATGAAGGGAAAACCGGAAACTGGAAGCTGGCGGCAAGCGTTCTTGACAACGGGAAAAAAGAATTCGGAAAGCACATTCTGTCGGACGCGGGCCATGCCGGCATCCGGACGGATTTCATGGATGTGGAATTTTCGGATTATAAAATAACAAATTTTTAAAAAAGCCCCGCACCAACCCCAGCCGCGATTTGCGCAAGAATAACGCCGGCGAGCGAAGCGACTTCGCCTTTACTAGGTTATTCATAAAAAGCGTTTATATTTGGGTTGGATACGGGGCAAGGGCGATGAGGGATCGCGAAAAAAAAGAAAAGAAAATATCCAAAAGTTTTTTGGTGGTGCTCATATTCACTGCGGCTTTTTTTGTTTTTCCTTGGAAAAAATCGGATGCCAGCGCCTTTCAGGAAGGTTTCAGGAAGAATTGCTTGCTTGAGGAAGCGGGGAGTATGGATGAAAGCGATAATCCCAGCTGGTGGGTGGATTCAGGCGGAGAAATGATTTGCCGGAAAAAAGCTGGATGGACGATCCAGGGAAAACTTTCCGCCGGCTCGAAATGGAAAAAACTTTATGAAAGCACCAATCCAGAGGATACGGACGGGGGCGCTCATCCCCAGAACATTTTTCGCCTCATCACCCGCCTCGAATGGGAGAATTTCAGCCAGGAAGCCAAATTCAAGATAAAAAAGTTCAATTTGAGCTCGAGCGACAACCGGAACGAATCGAACGGCCTGCTCCTTTTGAACCGCTACAAAGACAGCGACAACCTCTATTATGCCGGCGTCCGGGTGGACGGATACGCAGTCATCAAGAAAAAAATTGGCGGCGAATATTTCACGCTGGATTACGAAAGATATTTCAGCAAAAAAGAATACAGCCGGCAAAGCAAAACTCTTTCCCATCTTTTGCCTCGGAAAAAATGGATTGGCCTCAAAACGGAAGTCCGGGACATCGATAGCGGAAAAGTGCAGATAAAACTTTTCATAAAGCAGAAAAAGAATTGGTTTTTGGCGGCGGAAGCAGTGGATGAGCCGGGGAAATACGGCGGCGATGTTATTTCCGGCGAAGGCCATGCCGGCATCCGGACGGATTTCATGGATGTGGAATTCGACAAATACAGGGTCACGGAGCTGTAGAAAGGCTTTTTTGGCATAGGAATTTTCTATTCGATGTTTTTTGGTGAATTTGCGGTTTCTATTGACGAATGAGGTCAATTTGGTATATAATGAACAATCAAGCTATAAATTTAAAAATATGGCGTTTTTTGTACCTTTTTAGTCAAATTGGCAACACGGGCGGGCGTTTAGCCTGCTTGAAAAATATCCTGATCACTGGAGGTTTGCATGAGGAAATGGGGAGTAGTTTTGGCGGTTCTGGCAATGTTGATGTCCTGGGCGGTGATTGCTCAGGCGTATACGATAGCCGATCCGGTGAACGATTCGGTAGGCTATCCGCTTTACGAGTCTTATGGCATAAACGTGTCTAACTTCACCCCGGGGATCAACAGCGGGTCTATCGTGGTCGATCTCTTTACGAATTTCCCGCAAGCAGGGGAATCCGTGAGCAGCGGGTCATGGACATGGAACACCCAGCCGGCTGATCTCTTTATCACTGAAACGTATTATGGCCAGCAGTACCAATGGGCTGTGCCCCTGGTCAATCACGGCAGTTTTCTGGCCGGGACCATGTACGCAGTCGGGACAAGCCTGGTATCGGACCAGCTTGATCCGTCGGGGGGAGCGGGTTATGCGTATAACCACAACGTCCCCGTATGGATCGCAACCATCGGCAACAACTATGGCTTCTCGAGCATCGGAGGCGGTTCGGCGTCCTGGAGCACTCTCGCCGGACTCCCGGATTATATGGTTCGCCTTTCTTTGGGCATATGGGAAGATGATCCGAATGGATCTTTCTCTCTCCTCTGGGGAACGGCGACCTGCGCCAATGACTTGGTCGAAGGTCAGGTTCCCGGGGTTCCCATTCCTCCCTCCGTGTTTCTCCTCGGTTCCGGCCTTTTCGGGCTGTGCCTCTTGAAGAAGAAGCGGCAAACCGATTCCTAACCGGAAGCCTGGGCATTATCGCCCTCTTGATCCCTCATCGCTTGCGCAATCGTGCCTTGCAAGCGGTGAGGTTTTTTATTAAAAGATTTATGCGGAAAAATATATATTTATAAATTATAAAGCCCGGATGGGAGCATCCGAGCTTTTTGCCTTTTGGCAGGTTGCGTGTTAGCCGACCAGGGGCCGATAGGTTTCGCAGATGTTGATCTCTCCTCCGGCTTCGAGGATGAGGTCAATCTGCTCCGGTTTATCGCTATCAATATCCATGAGGACGCTTTTAGGGCCCGGTTTTTTGCCCATGATTTTGTACTTGGGCCCGCCTTCATCATTCTTCACGTCCAAAAGACTTTTGGCGTAGCTCGAAAGCTTCTCGAGCGTGACGGGAAAGCCGGGAAGAGACACGCCCCCAACCCTGAAGCTGAACGCCACTGGTTTGGGCTTCATGAGGTTGCAGCAGGTTCCCTGGTTTTGCCGAGGGGATAAAGTTTCCGCATTCATCTTTCAAAATCCTCCTAATAACGAGAGTTTTTTATCTTTCAGGCCCAAAATTGAGGCTGACAGCGTCAATCGTCCAAACGGTCTTTTTGGAAAAAGGAAAATAGGTTGCGCCAAAATATATCTCGATCGGAACATTGTCCCGTTGGAATTCCGTGAGGATATCCCGGTATATTTCGATGTTCTCCAGTTTCGAAAAAACCTGCGCAGCGCTTCCGGAAGACGGGCGTATCTCGATGGAATTGTCGGTGAATTTGACAATCTTACCCGTGA